>Ga0209636_10001327_pt1 | contig 24820 bp, 23 predicted proteins | sample DeeMarSWOR152_54_FD_187464 | JGI IMG/M metagenome (GOLD analysis project Ga0209636, IMG submission 187464) | Marine sediment microbial communities from White Oak River estuary, North Carolina - WOR-1-52-54 (SPAdes) (version 2) | ecosystem: Environmental > Aquatic > Marine > Intertidal zone >...
ATAATCTCAGATCTCCCCCGGGCATCGAGGATCTTTTCCCGCCATCTCCGAGGCAAGCTCAACTCCACATCCACGAGGTCTGCCCCACTCTGAATGGCAGTCAATACATACTTGGCGTGCGTCTCGGCGTCTGCGCTGCCCTTACCACCTTCCCTCCTCGAACGGTAGGTAACAAGTATTGGTTTTGACGCCGCTTTAATGATCTCATTCACATCGAACGTCTCCATGGCATCGAGCCGTATCTCCAGCATATCGGCAAGTGGTTCAGCCAGGGCGATCTTTCTTAGTGCCTCTGCATTATTTTGCGATACGACGGGGATACAGAACATACTTTCACCGCTCGGTAATTGTCTCGGTGACCTTATGGCCGAAATGTCGTCCTGCCTCCTCCACGAAACCGAGGACCTCATCACCCGGCATCAGTCTAACCACCGAAGCCGCTTCACCATCAGGTCGCACCAGACGAATGGTTTCAGCGTTTTGAAGGATTGTCGTAGCAGGACCATTAGGAGCCATTGCCTCAATGAGCAGTAGTGGCCTCCGTTCAATCTTCACCCTGCCCACCACGAGCGACATGACATGGCCCGTCGAGTTTATCTTCACCACCTCATCCCCCGCCTTGAGTTCTGAAAGATACCTGGTTTTACCTCCAGGGACAAGAACGTAGGCATGGACTGGACCGGCATTCACCCGAAAAGGTCTGGGCGCCACATAGGGGTTTTCAATGCTCTCGGCATGGACCAGGAAAAGCGCCTGACTGCTGTTGCCCACAAGGATCCCCTCCCCACTCCCCATCATGGTGCAGGTGTCAACGCAGACACGATCGCCCATACCCACAGGCCTGACGCGATTGACACTGAGCTTTTCCAACCCAAGTTCCTGCTGGCCCGATTTGATCTCGTTGATTATCTCTCTCACGTTGGCCGGGCTCCTGTGGGTGATGATGAGGCCGTCCACTCCCTTCTCCAGAATACCTGCAGCGGTTCTAGCCCCCTCTAGGTCATCGACCTCAACGAAGATATTACTGGTCCTGGCCACCAAATTCTCAAGGGGAATGATGCTCCAGTCGCTAGTCCTCACCACCACTTTCTTGTGGCGGCTCAACTTCACGATCTCCTCCTCATCGTCGGCCGACTTAATATCCACGGTGACTACATCCTCTCCCCACTTCAGGTCTCCTTCGTCGGAGACGGTTTTTATCAACCCCAGCCCCCTTACAGTGGCCACCTTATCTCCAGGCACCACCACTGCATCCGCCCCGGACTCCAGGGCCGTTGTTACCAGCTCCTTCTTCCATGGATCGACCTTGATCCATACCTCTTTCATGATGAAACAACCTCGCTCTTCTGATTGGTTCTAAAGAAGGCCTTAAGGGAGCTGAAAACCCCCCTAAAACTGCCTGTATCCTTCTGCCTGGTAATCCCCATCATTTTCTCCACTGCATCCCCGTACAGCTCAATGAATTCACCTGCCCCGGGGTTAGCCATGAGAAGCGATTCAAACAGCTCCGACGGTTGCTCCGCCATGGCCCCTATTCGATCAAGTCTGCGCTTGAAGTTCCGCGTAGCGCACCTCAATACATCGTCAAAGCTGAACCCTGACTTGCTGATACAAAGGGCCAGGGCCAATGTGGAAAAATGGCTGACCCCCTGAATGAGCCCCATGATACGATCGTGTTCTTCCGGGTCCATCACCACAACCCGTATCCCAGCCTTGCCCAGAATTCCCGTAAGCCATCTCAATCCTGTTCCCCCCCTGCCCGGGCAGATGGCCACCTTCTGTTCCGCTCTTTGCTGCTCTTCGGGGCCGAATAGGGGATGCGCACCTACCACCTCGGCCCTGGAGTATTGAAGCATTGCCTCCAGGGGCCCCTTTTTTATGGACGTAAGGTCCATGAGGAGTCCATTTTCCCGAACCAGAGGGCCGAGCTCCCGAATGACTTCTACGGTCTCGGCAATAGGCACAGAGATGACCACCACATCGCTCTTTCTGACCATAGCAGAGGGGGTGAGCCTGGTTTTACGCCCGGCACAAAGGACCCTTAACCCCTGTCTCTCAAAGAGATTGGCAAACCAGGAACCCATCCTGCCCGTGCCACCGACAATGCCGACTGTAGGCTGGGTTAATCCCATGCCTCACCTCCTGCAGGAAAGGAACCGAGTCGTTTCATAAAGGCACAGCGCCCCTCCATTTCCTTAAGGGCCTCGCGCACATTACTATCCTCCTCATGCCCTATAAAGTCTACGAAAAAGAGGTACTCCCAATTCCTTGTCCTCATGGGCCTCGATTCTATCCGCGTCATATTGATTTTCCTTCGCGCAAAGGGCTCCAGCGCCTTATGGAGAGCTCCAGGTTCATGCCTGAGCGTGAGCAGGATGGATGTCTTGTCCCTTCCTGTTGGACTCGCGGCACTTTTTCCGATTACCAGGAAGCGGGTGATATTCTGTGGGTTGTCTTCGATATCCTCTCTCAGCATGTTCAGGCCGTAATGGAGGGCAGATAACTGGCTGCCAACGGCTGCTGCACTGTTCTCATCAGCAGCCAATTTGGCAGCGAGAGAGGTGCTCTCCGTTTCCTTGACAATAACGTTCGGCAGGTTGGCTTTGATCCATGAATGGCACTGAGCTATGGCCATGGGATGGGAATAGAGGTATTGTATTCCATTAATATCGTTTTCCTTGCTCAAGAGATGATGTCGTATTCGGAGGAAAAGCTCAGCGCTTATCTTCAATTCATGTTGATAAAGGAGATCCATGGTGGTGCCTACTGAGCCTTCGTAGGAGTTCTCAATCGGTACAACGCCCCGCTGACAGACCCCTTTTTCCACCAGGTCAAAGACCTTTTCAATTCTCTCAGCCGACAGGAACGACGCCGAACGTCCAAACAGGGAAATGGCTGCCTGGTGGCAAAAGGTGGCTTCAGGGCCCAAGAATCCCACAGTAAGTGGATGCTGGATCGACCGTGCAGCGGAGATGATCTCGGAGAATATATGTCTGATAGCCTGAGGAGTTAGCTTCTTCTGCTGCCTTGAGGCCACACGTCTCAGCAGCTCCTCCTCCCTAGCAGGATCAAATATGTCAGCCCCGAGGACCTTCCTGAGCTCTCCGATCAAGGCAGCAAGCTCTTGTCTTCTGGATAGAAGCGAGAGGATTTGCTCATCTATCTGATCAATTTCTTCTCCATAGCCCTCAAGGGCCTGCCTGTCCCCCTCCCTTTTATCGTCGCGCTTCACCTCTGTTCCCCCTGATTGCTACTGAGGTAGTCCAATGCCTCGTCAACCGTGGCATTTCTATGAACGATCATGGACAGGGCAGCTACCATTTTGGTGGGGTTGTGATGCTGGAAGACATTGCGCCCGATGGAGACGCCCGCAGCACCGGCCTCCATTGCGCCCTTGACCATCTCCAGGATTGCCCGATCAGATCCCATCTTGGGGCCACCGGCCATCACAACTGGCACATGAGAACCCTCTACCACCCCTCTAAATGATTCTGGAGTTCCAGTATATGAGACCTTGACCACATCTGCACCCAGCTCTGCCCCAAGCCTGGCAGCATGTTTAACTGCCTCAGGGTCGTATTCATCCTTGATCTTTTTCCCCCTGGGATATACCATAGCCAGGAGGGGCATACCCCATTCTGAGGCCGTGTGTGCAACATTTCCCAAGTCTGTCAGCATCTCCTTCTCACGGCTGTCGCCGATATTGACGTGTACTGAAACGCCATCAGCACCAAGTTTGATGGCCTCTTCAACAGTGCAGACAAGGGTCTTTGCATTTGGCTCAGGGGAGAGTGATGTGCTGCCCGATAGATGAATGATGAGCCCTAAATCCGGCCCGCTCTTTCGGTGCCCCGCGGCGACGACTCCCTTATGCACCACCACGGCGTTGGCACCTCCCTCAGCCACCTGCGCCATGGCCTCCTTCATGTTGGTTATGCCCGGGATTGGCCCTGAACTGACCCCGTGATCCATGGGGACAATAACAGTATTCCCTGTATCACGGTTAATGATCCTCTCAAGCCTGATCTCTTTACCGATCATCTCTTCTCCTCCTAAAATAGAGTGCTGAGTTAGTGCCCAAGCCCGCCTCTTTCTCAGTGGCGAGGGCTGCCTTCACCTGCAAGCGCTTCCGGTTGAAGTGTCTTCATACCACCTTCTTCTCTCTGTAACAGCCCATCAGCTTGAGGCTACTGGTAATCTTCTCCAGTTCTTCGACTGCCCTTACAACCCTGTCCTCCTTGTTTGAGCCCACAAAATCCAGAAAAAACGCGTAGTTCCCCGGCTCATGTGGAACCGACTCTATCCTTGTCAGATTAATGTCTTCCCTTGCAAACACCTCAAGTACCCTGAAAAGTGTGCCCGCCTTGTGCTCTGTGGAGAAGATGATGGAACACTTATCGCCCTTCTCCCTGCTCTCTCCCTTAGAGAGCACAAGGAACCTCGTCATGTTTCTGTCTAGGTCCTCTATGTCCTCCTTTATAATCTCGAGGTTGTAGAGCTCAGCGCAAAGCTTGCTTGCAATTGCAGCAGACGCCTTGGGCGCTTTTTCTGCCAGCATCTTTGCCGCACCTGCAGTATCGTAATATTGAACAGGCTCAAGTTTATTCCTTGCGAGAAAACGACGGCATTGTGCCAGGGCCTGGGAATCGGAGTACACGGCACGGATCTCACGGTGATCGGTTCCCGGCAGCGCGAGAAGACAGAGACGTATGGGAAGCTCTACTGCCCCGACCACATTGAGGTCAGTGTTGATAAGGAGTTCGTTCACCTGGCCGACAGCACCGCCGAGCGTGTTTTCAACAGGGACAATTCCATAGGCATACAGTCCAGATTCAACCCCCTCGAGTATCTCCGCATATTCCATGCATGGTACGGGAATAAGGTCGCTGTTCCACTCCCTTGATGCCACCTCACCATGCGCGCCGTGTTCACCCTGGAATGCAATAAGTTTGAAATCCTTGCGCTGAAGGTCCTTGCTTTCCCTGATGATCTCAATGTAGATTTTCTCTATAAACTCGGCATTAATCAGCCTTGTTGAGTTCCTTCTGATCTTCTCGAGCAGTTCCTCTTCCCTTTCCCTATCTTCAACCTGGGATTTAAGCCTCTTGGCCATAAGGGCAAGTTCCATCCTATCGTTCAAAAGCTTCACGATAGTAAAATCAACGAGGTCAATTGTTTTTCTGATCTTCTCTAGATCCATATTTCACCTCCTTACCCTGAAACTCGCCGTTAGCTACCGACACCTACGTCAGGTCGGGCAATGCTAACACAAATCATTTACCACAGCCTCCAACTCTTTAATTGATATTTCCTCTACAACCGCATTCCCGAGACCGTGAAGCAACACGAAATGTATGCTGTCGCCTTTCCTCTTCTTATCCTTTCTCAACGCATCAAGCACCTCTCCCCCATCACCTCGAAGTCTGGTCGGGAGTCTCACCTTCTGGAGAAGTCCCTCGATCCTCCCTGTATCTTCCACCGGTAGGTAGCCTCTTTTCATGGAAAGCTCAGAAGCAAGCACGATTCCCACGCTGACAGCTTCTCCGTGGGGAAAACCTGTGGTCATTTCAATGGCATGTCCGAACGTGTGGCCGAAATTGAGCTTCCTGCGCTCCCCCTTTTCCCTCTCATCCCTGCTTACAATTGACGACTTTATGACGAGCGAATCATATACGAGCTTCTCCATCACCTCGAAATCAAGCTTGAGCGCTTCTCCATAGTGTTCCTCAAGGTACGAGAACATACCGCGATCCGCTATGGCAGCATGCTTTATGATCTCGGCGAAACCGCATGAAAGTTCTTTCTCAGGCAGGGTCTTCAGCAGATTCATGTCACAGATAACAAATTCGGGTTGATTGAAGACCCCCACCATATTTTTGTACCCACCGAAATTCACACTGTTCTTCCCGCCGACACTGGCATCAACCTGCGACAGGAGCGTCGAGGAAACAAATCCGAACCTCACTCCGCGCAGGTAGGTTGATGCAACAAAACCGGTGATGTCACAGACAATACCGCCGCCGATCCCCACAATAAAGGATGAACGCTCTGCCTCAAGCTCCACAAGCCTTCCATATACTGCCTGGACAGTATCCAGGTTTTTTACCTTCTCACCGGTACCGATCTCGATGACTTCACAGCGCGGGAAATACTTCAGATAGTGGCGCTTGACGTTGGTATCGGTGATAATCAGCGCTTCTTCCACGGATATGTACCTTTCAAGATTTCGAAGGCTCTCGCCAACGAGAATAGCTGAATCGCCTGTAGTGCCATGAATCTCAAGGATCTTCACCGTCTCTGCTCCGAGGTCTCGTTTTCCTTACACTGATTAATCTCATTCATAATAGAACGCAGTACGTTTAACTTCTTCATGAGGCCTGCAAACATATCCGGTGGCATGGCTTGGTCCTTATCGCATAACGCCTCACACGGATTATAGTGGACTTCAATCATGATGCCATCTGCACCGGCCACTATAGCAGCAAGGCTCATAGATTCAATGAGGCTCAACCTTCCGGTTCCATGAGAAGGATCAACGATGATGGGAAGGTGAGAGACCTCTTTGACCGAGGGTACGATGCTCAGATCCAGGGTGTTCCTGGTGTAAGTCTCAAATGTCCTTATGCCTCTCTCACAGAGAATGACCTTGGGATTTCCTTCTGCAAGTACATATTCCGCGCAATTCAGCCATTCCTTAAGGGTTGAATACACCCCTCTTTTAAGCAACACAGGTTTGTCAACCTTTCCAACCTCCTTAAGGAGGGAGAAGTTCTGCATGTTTCTGGCGCCGATCTGTAGAACGTCTGCATATTCGCACACCCAGGATACATCTCGAGGGTCTGTAACCTCGGTGACCACCGGAAGGCCGGTCTCTCTCTTCGCCTTTTCAAGTATTTTTAACCCCTGGAGGCCGAGTCCCTGAAAGTCATACGGCGAGGTTCTCGGCTTGAACGCACCGCCCCTGAGCATATGGGCGCCTGCCTCTTTGACCTTGTGGGCCGTTTTTATTGTCTGCTCCTCGTTCTCTACGCTGCAGGGACCGGCGATCACCACAAAATCCCCGCCAATTCTCGCGTCATCCACGGTAATGACTGTCCGTCTACCACCGGCACTTTTTAAAGATGTGAGTTTAAGATCTTCCATTTTGCGGGACCTCTGGCATTTGTCCTGCTAAACACCCTCTCATCTACGTACCCTCCGTCATCGACTTTGACCTCAAATAGTGATCAGCCAGGACGATACTGACCATGGCCTCAAGCACCGGGACAATCCGGGGGGCAGCCGAGACGTCATACCTGCCAGTGAGCTTCAGCTTGGCAGGTTGGCCTTCCCTATCAACAGTATCCTGTTCGAGACCGATGGAAGGCACAGGCTTCACGGCGGCCCGCAGGATGATCTCGTCTCCATTTGATATGCCCCCAAGGATACCTCCGGCATGGTTAGTCTTAAACCCATCTGGTGTAATAGGGTCGTTGTTTTCCGAACCCTTGAGCCTTGCTGCTTCAAACCCTGCACCGACCTCAACGCCTTTAACCGCCCCAACGGACATAACCGCCTTGGCCAGATCGGCATCCAGCTTGTCAAAGACCGGCTCGCCGAGTCCTGCAGGGCACCCCGTCACACGGGCCTCCACAATGCCTCCTAGCGAATTGCCCTCTTCTTTGGCCTTGGACATGGCCTCTTCCATACGCTCGGATGCAATCGGGTCTGGACAATAAAGGGGGTTTTTCTCCACAAACTCCAGGTTAATCTCCCTGACCCTGATACCGCCCAACTCCAGGACATAGGCCACCACCTTTACTCCTATGGATTTCAATATCTTCCCGGCCACGACCCCAGCGGCAACCCTGGTTGCGGTCTCCCTGGCAGATGCCCTTCCCCCGCCCCTGAAGTCAAAGTGACCGTATTTTTTGAAATAGGTATAATCCGCATGTCCCGGCCGCAAGAGCCTTCGCAGGATCTCATATGGCCTGCTGTCAACATCTCGGTTTCGGATGAAAAGGTTAATGGGGGCACCGGTGGTCAGGCCCTCAAAGACGCCGGATAGGATCTCGACCCGGTCCTCCTCCCTCCGAGCGCTGTCAAACGAATGTCTCCCGGGCCTGCGTCGCGCCATCTCCCTCACGAAGTCCTCCGGGGTCAGACTGATTCGCGAAGGACAGCCATCTATAACCGCACCCACACCCTCTCCATGGGATTCGCCAAACGTGGTTACTCTCAATGCCTCCCCAAAAGAATTTCCTGCCATATCTATTCGTCCTCTCCTTTCACCCCTAATGGTAGAGCTTTCATGACTAAATCAGCCACCTCACGCGGGGAACACCTTGAGGTATCCAGCGTGAGGTCGGCGGCTTCTCCATACAGCGATGCCCTAGAGCTCAAGACGTGGTCGATCTCCTCAATGGGATCAGAACCGGTCAAGGATGGCCTGATCGTGCCTGATCGCTCCTCTCTCTCCATCCTCTCTTTGATAAGGGCCGCGTCTGTCTTGAGCCACACTATCCAACCATTTCTCTTTAAGTGAGCGACGTTCTCCCCGTCCATAACAACACCACCACCTGTGGCAATCACCAGGTTGTCCCCTTTCGTGATCTTTTCTACTACCAACTTCTCCATCTCCCGGAAATGATCCCAGCCTTTTGCGGAGACGAGGCCCTGGACAGAACTCCCCGTTTCCTCCTCAACCAATCCATCGGTGTCCAAAAAACTCCTTCCCAATTCCCTGGCCAGGATCTTGCCAACTGCTGTTTTACCAGTGCACCGATATCCGATGAGGACGATGTTCATTTGTTGTAATACCTCGAGGGAACCATGTGTCGCTCCTAAGAGGCTAAATGTAGGAGAGAGCATGGAGACGTCCCCATGCTCACCTCAAAGTTTCTTTCATGAATAACTGTGAAACGGAGCATCGGAGTCATATGCAAAAATAAAAAAGCCGTGGGCTTTTAGTCTGCCCACGGCTTACGATTACAAGACAAGGCGCTATCAGTCCATGGGCAGACCTCCACTGCCAAAATAAAAATAAAAGAACTGCCAGGATTGATTGGCGGTCGATATCTTCTTCATCACTCTTTATCCACTCTGACCCCTCGCAGTTTTCATTGGTTAAACTAATCTTTCCCTATTGTCAAGAAAAAAAAGAAAAACAAGAAAGTGAGCAGATTTTTCTTGACAGTCCCATCTAAGATCTGTTAGGCAGTACAACCATGAAGCGAGAGAAAGAAAACCCGCCTGTCAAGCATCCGAGAAACTGGTGGTGGCTCACCCCTGATTAGGAGGTGAGCCTGTTTAGAGCAGTTTAAGAAAAAACCGTGAGCTTGCTTCCTAAGGGGTCTCACGGTTTTTTTGTGTGTATCGTTAAAGAAAAGGCCGTGGGCCGTTGATCCCCACGGCCTTTCTATTTGGGGTTAGGAAGAGATGGTAGAACCTTCATTTGATGAATTCAGGGCAATGGCACAGGAGGGAAACCTGATACCCGTTTATGGGGAATTCCTGGGTGATACAGAGACGCCTGTTACGGCCTATCTGAAGATAAGGGACAAGGCATTTTCCTATCTCCTTGAAAGCGCGGATAGAGGCAAAAGATGGGGACGCTACAGCTTCATAGGCTACAAACCTTACATGATTGTTTTGTCTCGTGATCGGCGGATAGAAATCCAGGAGGGAGGGGGGAAGAGGATAGTGGAAGATGTGGGGGACCCTTTGAATGCCTTGAGGGACCTGAGCCAGCAGTTCATACCTGTAGTGGTCAGAGATCTATCCCCCTTTCAAGGAGGGCTCGTTGGGTACTTCAATTACGATCTGATCAGGAACTGGGAACGGCTTCCAGAGCTTTTTCCAGAAGACCGGACTGTACCTGAGTGCCTCTTCACGGCCTCCAGGCGCCTGATCATTTTCGACCACCTGACCCACCAGGTTAAAGTGGTTGCCTTTGTCTATCTGCGGGGAAAAGAGGATTTGAAAGACGCCTATAAGCTGGCCTGTCAGGAGGTCGATGAGACCATCGGTGAACTGCAATGCCCTCTGTCCTCTGTTTCAGGGGGAGCTCAGCTCTCCATCTCGGATCTTGAGAGCAACTTCAAGAGAGAGGACTTTGAGAAGGCAGTCAGAAAGGCCAGGGATTATATAGTAGCAGGTGACGTTATTCAGGTGGTCCTCTCACAGAGATTTTCAGGGGAGGTGGCAGGGGACGATTTCGCCCTCTATCGAAATCTGAGGAGTATCAATCCATCCCCCTATATGTTTTATCTGAATTTTGGAGAGGTAAGATTCATTGGGTCCTCTCCTGAGATCCTCGTCCGTTTGACAGATGGAAAGATAGAGCTTCGGCCAATCGCAGGTACCAGGCCACGGGGTCAAACACCCGAAGAAGATGGGGCACTGGAAAAAGACCTCATAGCTGACCCTAAGGAGCAGGCCGAGCATATTATGCTCGTTGATCTGGGTAGGAATGATGTCGGAAAGGTGGCCCTACCGGGGTCTGTCAATGTGCCCGGGCTTATGGAGGTAGAGAGGTATTCCCACGTGATGCACATAGTATCGAGGGTGGAGGGGAGCTTGAGACCGGAGCTTGATGGCTTTGACCTGTTTGTGGCGACCTTTCCGGCAGGGACCGTTACAGGCGCACCCAAGGTCAGGGCCATGGAGATTATCAGCGAACTCGAACCATCCCCAAGGGGACCCTATGCCGGGGCCGTTGGTTATTTCGGTTTTAACGGCAACATGGACTTGTGCATCACCATTCGTACTATCACCATCACAAGAAACAGGCTGTCTATTCAGGTGGGTGCGGGCATTGTGTACGACTCCTCTCCGGACCGAGAATACCAGGAAACCTTACGAAAGGCCGCTGCCATGATCAAGGCCATTGAAAGGGCTAATGAGAAATGATTCTGGTGATCGATAACTATGACTCCTTCACCTACAACCTGGTTCAGATGCTACAGGTGATCGGACAAGACGTCCGTGTGTGGCGAAACGATCAAATAGGTGTGTCAGGTATGGAGAATCTGAGGCCCTCTGCACTCGTCATTTCACCAGGCCCCGGTGGGCCAGCCCAGGCCGGTATCTCCGTGGAGGCCATCAGGTGTTTAGGACCCAAAATCCCCCTGCTGGGTGTGTGCCTGGGACATCAGTGTATCGCTGCAGCCTTTGGTGGTAGGGTGGTTCAGGCTGGCAGGATCATGCATGGCAAGACCTCTCAGATCTGTCACGATGGCCACACCATTTATGAGGACATCCCAAATCCATTTAACGCCACCCGGTACCACTCACTGATTGTCGAGGCGGACTCACTGCCGGAGTGTCTGGAGATAAGTGCGTGGACCGATGAACGTGAGGTCATGGGAGTAAGGCACCGGCGATATAGAATAGAAGGCGTTCAATTCCACCCCGAATCGATTTTAACAGGGGAGGGAATTGCTATTATCCGGAATTTTATCAAAAAAGGAGGGCAAAATGATTAGGGAAGCTATCGCTGCCGTGGTTGGGGGAGAGGATCTGGCCCAAGGTCAGATGATGGATGTCATGGAAGAGATCATGGAGGGCAGGGCCACGCAGGCGCAGATCGGATCCTTTATCACGGCCCTTAGAATGAAGGGGGAGAGAGTAGACGAAATTACCGGCGCAGCGAGGGTAATGAGGGCCAAGGCTCAAAGGATAACCATCAAAGACCAGATGGAAGACGAAGCGATCCTTGACACATGTGGTACGGGCGGTGACAGTACCAATACCTTCAATGTCTCCACCGCCACGGCCCTGGTTGCTGCCGGGGGAGGGGTTAAGGTAGCCAAACATGGTAACAGGGCAGTCTCAAGTCAGTGCGGGAGCGCCGATGTGCTCGAGGCCTTGGGCTTGAAACTGGATATGGCCCAATCCGATGTTGAGCGGTGCATCCGAGAAGTGGGGATAGGTTTTCTCTACGCCCCGCTCTTTCATGGGGCAATGAGGCATGCAGCCGGCCCAAGAAAGGAGATAGGGCTCAGAACCATTTTTAATATGCTGGGCCCCCTGACCAATCCGGCTGGGGCCACAGCTCAGCTCTTGGGCGTCTATGACCCCCACCTTACCGAGAAGATGGCCCATGTCCTTAAGAATCTTGGAACCAGGGAGGCGTTTGTGGTCTGTGGGGAGGGGACACTTGATGAGATAAGTATCTGCGGCCCCACCAGGGTTTCTCACCTCAAGAATCGAGAGGTTACTACATTCACTATGACCCCAGAGGAGTATGGCTTCGAAAGGGCGGACCCCGAGGCCGTAAGGGGCGGGAATGCACGAGAGAATGCCAGTATAATCCTGGAGATTATGGAAGGCCAGAGAGGACCACGGCGGGATATGGTCCTGCTAAATGCTGCTGCTGCCTTTGTGGCTGCGGGGCTCGATGGGGATCTCAAGGCAGGCATAGAGAGGGCAAGGGAATCCATCGACTTGGGAAGGGCAAAGGAGAAACTCGATTCTCTGATCGATTTTACCAGGCGTTGTAGCTAAGGGTACGGGCATATGCACCATCTGCTCGCGGAAATAGTGAGTGAGAAACAAAGAGAGGTTACTCTGCTGAGGGAGAGGTGGAGGTCAATTAACCAGGAAAGAAAACCACCCTTTCCAATCCGCGACTTGAAAGATGCTATCTCAACCCAGGGCCGGATCAATCTCATTGCGGAGATCAAGTTTGCCTCTCCCTCCGCCGGAATTATCCGGGAGGGGGTTGATCCTGTCACCCTCGGTAGGGGATATGAGGAGGCCGGTGCCGCGGCTATCTCCCTTGTGACTGATAAGAGGTTCTTTGGTGGGGACCTGGAGGATTTGCCCAGGCTGAAGAAATCGACCCGTTTACCAATATTGCGCAAGGACTTTATCATAGATGGGATCCAGGTGAAGGAGTCGTTTCTATACGGCGCAGACGCCGTCCTCCTCATCGCCCGTATTCTATCCCGGCAACAATTACAGGAATTACTCGTCATCAGCCAGGAATTGGGGCTGGCCTCATTGACAGAGGTCCACGATGGCGATGAGCTCGAAAAGGCGATCGATTGTGGGGCTGATATCATAGGCATCAACAACCGAGATCTGGATACCTTCAAGGTCGACCTGGGCACTACCATTGAGCTAGCACCTCGGGTTGCGGATAGGTATATCGTGGTCAGCGAAAGCGGCATCATGAACGGGGGGGATATCCAGTTGTTGAAGAGAAGTGGCGTTCGAGCCGTTCTGGTAGGAACCTCAATCCTGAAGAGCGATGATGTAGGGAAGAAGACCAGAGAGCTCGTTCATGCCGCCGGTGGAGGTACCGGTAATAAGATATGGTAAGGGTCAAGGTCTGTGGCATAACAAATTATGAGGATGCCTCTATGGCCATTGAACTCGGGGTCGATGCCCTCGGTTTCATCTTCGCACCGAGCCCCAGAGGGATTACCCCTGAAGAGGCACGCGATATTATCCGTGCCATTCCGCCCTTTGTGCAGGCTGTTGGGGTCTTTGTCGACGAGGATCCAGTTACAATTCGGCGGATCATACGCCTGTGCGGGCTTGATCTTGTTCAACTCCATGGAGATGAATCCCCGGATTTTTGTCATGAATTGATGCCCAATGCCATCAAGGCATTTCGCCTGAAGGATGAATCGAGCCTCTCGGTAATCGGGCCTTATCGCGGACGGGTCAGGGCCATATTATTGGATACGTACGTGGAAGGAAAAAAGGGGGGCACTGGCAGGGCCTTTGATTGGAACCTGGCCATCAAGGCAAAGGGATTTCAAATACCCACTATCTTATCAGGAGGGCTCAATCCAGACAATATCGCTGAGGCCATCTCACTGGTCAAACCCTTCGGCGTGGATGTGAACAGTGGCATCGAAGCTGCCCCAGGGAAAAAGAGCCCTGCTCTCATGACTGAGCTGATCGAAATAGTAAGAAAAATGGAGCGCACAACCAATGGCAATGCCCAATAGAAAAGGCTATTTTGGGGCGTATGGGGGTAAATTCGTACCGGAGACGCTTATGACACCCCTTAAAGAGTTGGAGAAGGCATTCCGGGCAGCCGTGGGTGATAAGGATTTCAGGGCGGAGTTGGCCTATTATTTGAGGCGCTATGCGGGACGGCCCACTCCACTTTACCCGGCGGAGAACCTCAGCAGAAGCCTCGGCAGTGCACGAATATACCTGAAAAGGGAAGATCTCGCCCACACAGGTGCCCACAAGATAAACAATACCCTTGCCCAGGTCCTCCTTGCCAAGAGGATGGGCAAAAGGAGGATTATTGCCGAGACCGGAGCAGGGCAGCACGGCGTGGCCACCGCCACTGCTGCGGCCCTGTTCAACCTTACGTGCAACGTATATATGGGCGAGGAGGATATTCGCCGGCAGGCCATGAATGTCTATCGCATGAGACTCCTAGGGGCGGAGGTGATACCGGTCAAACAGGGGAGTTGCACACTCAAGGATGCCATAAATGAAGCTATCCGCGACTGGGTAACCCATGTGAGGGACACCTTTTATGTGATAGGCTCAGTTGTTGGACCGCATCCGTATCCTCTGATGGTAAGGGAATTCCAATCGATCATAGGTCGGGAGGCCCGACAGCAGATCAAGAGGGCTGAAGGACGGCTACCTGATATCATAATCGCCTGTGTAGGTGGGGGGAGTAACGCACTGGGCATATTCTATCCCTTTTGTGCTGACCAGGTAAGATTGATAGGGGTAGAGGCAGCTGGTCTTGGTCTGAATACAGGTAAGCACTCGGCGACCCTCTCGGTTGGCAGCCCTGGCATCCTCCACGGGGCCTTGAGCTATCTCCTCCAAACAAAGGAAGGTCAGATCAAGGAGGCCCACTCCGTGGCCCCTGGGCTGGACTATCCCGGTGTGGGTCCGGAGCATGCCTTTTTCAAGGACAGCGGTCGGGCCTCTTATGTATCTGTAACGGATGATGAGGCCGTGGGGGGGTTCAAAATCCTTTCGGAAACAGAGGGGATTATCCCGGCTCTGGAGAGTGCACATGCCGTTGCATATGCATTAAAGATAGCGCCAAAGATGACATCCGATCAGATTATCGTCATCAATCTGTCAGGTAGGGGTGACAAGGACGTGGCCATCGTAGCCGAAAGGGACAGGAATGCAAAGGATCCCTAACAGGATGAACAGAGTAGATCTGGCTTTCAAACGATTGAGAAGGGAGAAGAAAAAGGCCCTCATTCCCTTTATCACCGCTGGTGATCCGGATCTGGTCACCACCAAGGATCTGGTCTTTACCCTTGAGGAATGCGGGGCCCATATTATTGAACTGGGTGTCCCCTTCTCCGATCCCTTAGCCGATGGGCCTGTTATTCAAGCTGCATCTCTCAGGGCGTTGGGACAGGGCGTCGGCCTCAGTAAGGTCTTTGAATTGGTGGAGCATATCCGCCAGGAGACCGAGGTCCCCCTGGTACTCATGACCTATTACAATCCCGTTTTTCGGCTTGGACTGGAAAAGGCGGCCCACCAGGCTGCCCTTGCAGGGGTGGATGGGTTTATCATACCTGACCTTCCCCCGGAGGAGTCTGGGGAATGGAGGAAGTGGGCCAGGGCGAATAGCCTGGACGTCATCTTTCTTGTAGCACCCAATACTCCCCCCTCCAGGGCACGATTCCTCGCCAGCAGAACAAGCGGATTTCTGTACGCCGTGTCCATTACGGGCATTACAGGCAAAAGAGACGGGATTCCGGATGGCTTAACTGATTATCTCAAGATGCTAAGGAGTATCACCAATAAGCCCCTTGCGGTGGGATTCGGGATCTCATCGCCATCCCAGGTGAAGGCGATAGGACCTCTGTGCGATGGAGTGATTATTGGCAGTGCCTTGGTAGATCTTCTGGCCCGGTATGGGAATAGGAACAATGGGTTTATCCAGATAAGATCATTTGTCAAATCCATTGCAGAGGCCCTTACAGGGAATTAGGGCTAAGAATGCCTCAAAGCCGCCTTATAGGCTTGCGTTACTCCCAGTATTGCCAAGTAATATGAGGAAAATAAGCATTTTTTAAATTTTTGGAAAAATTTTTTGAAAAAAGATTTGACATATCGATTTTAATGGTTTATAGGACACGGCTAAATCAACAGGCACCGAAGACGGTTATGCAGCTTATCGAGAGAAATATTATCGTCATTATCAGCGGAGTAGGGATAGGTATTTCCCTACTCCTTATACTCCTGGTAGTTGGCCTTAAACTACCGGGCCTGATGATGGCATAATATTCCCGAAGAAGCTTTCAAAACCCGTTATCAGGCCCACCTGATAACGGGTTTTTTGATTTAGGTGCTTTGCCCCAGCAAAATAGCAGAGGAGATTCAATCATGTTTCAAATCGATTTAGAAGAGGTGAGAAAAGCCGCAGGGTGTTCCGCAAACAAGGCCCTGCGGCGGGCACTTATAGACGCTCCTGCTACGAGTATGAAAACCTCAGAATAGAGCTCAAAAGACGAAATGAAAGGAGCATAACCATGGCGGACAAGATAATTATCTTTGATACTACCCTGAGGGACGGGGAGCAATCCCCCGGGTACAGCATGAACACCGATGAGAAGCTATATCTCGCTTCACAGTTGGAGAAGCTGAGGGTGGATGTGCTTGAAGCAGGGTTTCCCGCTGCCTCTGAAGGAGACTTTGAGGCAGTCCAGATGATCGCTAAAAAGATCAGGGGCATTGAGGTAGCCGCCCTTGCTCGGACCTCCAGGCAGGATATTGACGCCGCCTGGGGAGCAATAAGGGAGGCGGCAAATCCCCGCATCCACGTCTTCATCGCCACCTCGGATATCCACCTCAAGCACAAGCTGAAAATGGATAGGAATCGGGTCATTGACAAGACAGTTGAGGCCGTCAAATATTCCAGTCAATTTACGGAAAACGTAGAGTTTTCAGCAGAGGACGGCTCCCGGACTGACCGTGACTTTCTCTGCAGGGTGTTTGAGGCAGCTATCTCAGCCGGGGCCACAACTGTGAATCTCCCTGATACAGTAGGGTACGCTATTCCGAGTGAGTTTGCAGACCTTATTGCCTATGTGAAAGGCCACACACCGAACATCGGCAAGGCGGTGCTGAGCGTTCACTGCCATAACGATCTGGGCCTTGCCACAGCCAACAGCCTGGCTGGTATCAATGCTGGTGCGCGGCAGGTTGAGTGCACGGTCAACGGCATCGGGGAGCGGGCGGGCAATACCTCTCTTGAGGAGATCGTCATGACTCTCCACACTAGGAGGAACTACCTTCCATATCTCACGACCATAAATGCAAAGGAGATCTATCCCTCAAGCCACCTGCTTTCCATGATTACCGGGATTTCCGTACAACCGAACAAGGCCATTGTTGGGGCTAATGCATTCGCGCACGAGGCTGGAATTCATCAAGACGGGGTATTAAAGCATAAGACAACCTATGAGATAATGGAGCCCGCTACTATTGGTCTTGAGACCAGTCGGCTGGTTATGGGAAAACATTCTGGCCGACATGCATTTAGGGATCGTCTGGGAGAGCTTGGGTATGAGCTGTCTGAGAGTGAAATTGACCATCTCTTTAAGAAGTTCAAAGACCTCGCGGACAAAAAGAAGGAGATAGCCGAGGAGGATTTAGAGGTCCTTGTGGCCGAAGAGCTGCTGAGGGTTCCAGATACCTATAAGCTAAAGTATCTTAACGTACTCAGTGGTACATCAACTGTTCCTGCGGCCACGGTACAATTGGAGGTCAAGGGGAAAAAGGTGGAACAGAAGGCGGAGTTTGGTGTAGGCCCCATTGATGCGACCTATAATACCATTGCAAAGCTCACCGGCACGAAATCAAAACTGCTCCGCTTCTCTATTGATTCCCTTACAGGTGGAACGGATGCCCAGGGTGGGGTGACAGTGCGCTTGGAGGAAGACGGAGTGCAGACCATTGGCAAAGGGGCTGATCCTGATATCATAGTCGCAAGTGCCAAGGCATATATCAATGGATTGAACCGGTTAGAGCACCTCAAACGAAGGCGATCGCGGCAAAAGGGGAAGTGAGCTGGTAAGAGCGAACCGTGGGAGAATATGAAAAATGGCAATGACCATAACTGAAAAGATACTGGCACGACATGCCAATCGTGACCATGTTTCACCCGGTGACCTGATAGAAGTGAATGTGGACATGGCCCTGGCCAATGACATTACCGCGCCTTTGGCTATAAAGGTCTTCGAAGAGATAGGAGCTCGCAGGGTATTTGATCACCACAAGATCGCCCTTATTCCCGACCACTTTGTCCCCAACAAGGACATTGAGTCTGCGGAGCAGGCCAAGGCAATGCGAGAGTTTTCCACTCAACATCAGATCGAACACTACTACGAGGTTGGGCGATCCGGTATTGAGCACGTCTTACTGCCTGAGAAGGGGTTGGTTATACCAGGGGATCTTGTCATCGGTGCGGACAGCCACACCTGCACATATGGGGCACTGGGGGCCTTTTCCTCCGGTGTTGGGAGCACCGATCTTGGGGTCATAATGGCCACCGGTAAGACCTGGCTTAAGGTACCACCAACCATCAGGCTCGAGTACGAGGGTAGCTTACTCCCCTGGGTAGGCGGGAAGGATCTGATACTCTTTACCTTGGGCACATTGGGAGTTGATGGCGCCAACTACCGTTCTTTGGAGTTCTCGGGTCCTGTTATCGGACGACTCTCCATGGATCAAAGGTTTACCATGGCCAACATGGCAGTTGAAGCAGGTGCAAAGAACGGCATCATAGCGCCAGATGAGACTACCATGGCTTATGTTGCTCAAAGATCAAGCAGAAGCCCCTTTGTGTGTACCAGTGATCCTGGAGCGGACTATGAAAGGGTGATCAAGATACAGGTAGATAAGATCGAACCTCAGGTAGCCTTTCCCCATTCACCTGCCAATGTCCGAGCTTTATCGCAGGTTGGGAATATAACAGTGGACGAGGTCTTCATAGGGTCGTGTACCAATGGCCGACTGGAAGACCTTCGGCAAGCAGCCACGGTTCTGAGGTCAAGGAAGGTGGCCAAGGGAACCAGGCTGATAGTCATACCTGGCTCCCAGTTAATCTACAGCCAGGCCATTAAAGAGGGGATTGTGCAGACGTTGATGGATGCTGGTGCGGTTATCGGCCCTCCCAGCTGTGGGCCCTGCCTCGGTGGTCACCTGGGCGTCCTAGCTGGCGGAGAAAGGGCAGTTTCCACAAGTAATAGAAACTTCCTCGGCCGAATGGGACATCCAAAAAGCGAGGTGTATCTCGCCAATCCAGCTATAGCCGCTGCCTCGGCTGTTTTAGGACGCATTGCCGGACCGGAGGAGCTTTAGATGAAACTTCAGGGAAAGGTATGGAAATTTGGAGATAGCGTGGACACGGATCTCATTATCCCCGCACGGTTTCTCAATGTGTCGGACAAAGATGAGCTTGCCAAAAGTTGCTTTGTTGACCTCAGATCTGATTTTATTAGTACGATTAACCCCGGTGATATTATTGTCGCAGGGGAGAATTTTGGTTGTGGTTCCTCGAGGGAACATGCACCTTTGGCTATAAAATCAGCGGGTATTGGCGGCATTATTGCAGAGAGTTTCGCCCGGATATTTTACCGAAACGCCTTCAATATAGGCCTCCCGATCCTGGAATCCAAAGAGGCATCTGCCGGCATTGAGGAAGGCAACCGGGTATCCCTTAACCTTGCAACCGGTGAGATTGTGAATTTAGATACCGGGGAGCAGTTTTTTGCCAAACCGGTTCCTGATTTTATGAGGGAAATAGTGGAGGCAGGGGGGCTGGTGGCATACGTCAAGAAGAAGGGTTTGACTGAGAAGGCGATATAGCGCGGATTTACCGCGAAATGCAATAATCTCAAGAGGGGAGGTAGTGAGCGTGAAATTAACCGGTGCTCAGATCGTAATGGAGATCTTGAAAGAAGAAGGGGTTGATACCGTATTCGGCATAACCGGTGGTGCCGCTATCGAGCTCTACGACGAGCTGGCCAAAACCGATATCCGACATATTATGGTCAGACATGAGCAAGGGGCTGTGCACGCCGCAGATGGTTATGCACGCGCAAAGAAAGGCGTCGGGGTGTGCATGGTAACCTCCGGCCCAGGCGCCACTAATACGGTATCAGGCATTGCATCTGCCTATATGGACTCCATCCCGTTGGTCGTGTTTACTGCCCAGGTACCTACTCCGCTAATAGGAAACGACGCCTTCCAGGAGGTCGATATCGTGGGGATCACCCGGCCCTGTACCAAGCATAACTATCTCGTCAGAAGCATAGGGGATCTGGCCAGAACTGTTAAGGAGGCCTTCTATATTGCTCGATCCGGACGCCCTGGTCCTGTGCTTGTGGATGTCCCGAAGGATATCACCCAGGCTAAAGCAGACCATACACCCTTACCAAGCCCCTCCCTGAAGTCCTACAATCCCAGATATAAGCCAAATATGAAGCAGCTGAAGTGGGCTATAGAGCATATTAAAGAGGCCAAGAAACCGGCTCTATTTGCCGGTGGGGGTGTGATCTTATCAGGTGCATCAAAGGAACTCGCCGAGTTTGCCAGAAGGTTAAACGCCCCTGTTACGGCTTCTCTCATGGGCCTGGGTGCCTTCCCTGCCTCTGATAAGCTGTGGCTTGGTATGCTTGGGATGCATGGAACATACAGGGCAAACATGTCCGTTCAATCATGTGATCTTCTGATCGGGATCGGCGTTCGTTTCGATGACAGGGTAACAGGTAAGCTCGGCACCTTTGCCCCGCATGCCAAAATTATTCATATTGACATTGATCCGACCTCTATACGCAAGAACATTCCCGTAACGGTCCCCATAGTGGGGGATTGCAAGATGTCACTTGCTGAACTCAATAGGCTCCTGGGTAAGGAGCAGTTCACCCCAGACCCAGAAAGCAACAAGCTCTGGCTTGACCAGATCGAGCAATGGAAGAAGACCATAGCCGTTGCTTACGAGCAAAAGCATGCCATAAAACCCCAGTATGTTGTCGAAAAGCTCTATGAGCTGACAAAGGGAGATGCCATTATCACTACTGAGGTAGGACAGAATCAGATGTGGGCAGCTCAATATTATCACTTTGATGAGCCCAATCGTTTTATCACCTCCGGTGGATTGGGTTGTATGGGCTTTGGCTTTCCAGCGGCAATTGGTGCACAGGTCGCCTGCCCGGACAAACTGGTGGTAGATATAGCCGGAGATGGTAGCATCCAGATGAATATCCAGGAGCTGGCCACCGCCATGCAGTACGGGCTGCCGGTTAAGATCGTTATTTTAAATAACCGATATCTCGGAATGGTTCGACAGTGGCAGGAGCTGTTCTACGAGAAGCGATATGCATCTACGGACATCGAGCAGGCCCCCGATTTCGTGAAACTGGCCGAGGCTTATGGCGGAGTTGGTTTGAGGGCCGCAAGGCCAGAAGAGGTCGAGCCTGTGCTTAAGGAAGGGCTGAGCAGACCAAACCTCGTTATCATGGATTTCCTGGTAGAGCGGGAGGAGGGCGTATATCCCATGGTTCCGGCAGGGGCACCAATCACCGATATGCTGCTCGTAAATTAAGGAGTGAGAAAAATGACAGGGGGAAAACGTACCATTTCATTGTTAGTTGAAAATGTACCCGGCGTACTTTCTCGCATTGCTGGCCTGTTTAGTGGTCGTGGTTTCAATATAGAGAGCATTTCCGCGGCTCCCACGATGGATCGCCTTGTGACCAGAATAACCATAACCACCACGGGGGATGAATCAATTATGGAGCAGATCAATAAACAGCTCAATAAATTAGTCAATGTAATCAAGGTTCAGGATTTGACCGAGACTGATTTCGTGGAACGTGAGATGGCCCTCGTGAAGGTAAAGGCCGAGCCAGCAAATAGAGCAGAGATCTTAAGGCTGGTAGATATCTTCAGGTGCAAGGTAGTGGATGTTAGTCCTACCCATTACACTATTGAGGTGACGGGCACAGCGGAGAAATTGGGGGCCCTTCTAGAGCTTCTCAAGATGGTGGGGATCAGGGAGATCACCAGGACTGGGTCCATTGCCATGGCGCGGGAGAAGAAATAAGGAAGAACACGGTAAAAAGGAGGATAATCATGGCGAAGATCGATTTTGGAGGGGTTATCGAGGATGTGGTTACCTCGGAGGAATTTCCGCTCGAAAAGGCAAGGGAAATCCTGGCGAATGAAACAGTGGCAGTTCTTGGATATGGCGTTCAAGGCCCTGCGCAATCGTTGAATATGAGGGATAACGGTATACACGTTATTGTCGGCCAAAGGAAGGAAGAGCGGATCTTTTGGGACAAAGCAGTTACTGATGGCTTTAAACCGGGAGAAACGCTTTTCTCCCTTGAGGATGCTTCGGAACGAGGAACGATTATTCAGATGCTGATCTCCGATGCGGGACAGATGGCTGTATGGCCAAAGATCAAAGGGCTTTTAAGGGAAGGGGATGCCCTTTACTTCTCTCACGGTTTCTCCATTGTGTATAAGGATCAGACGAAAGTCGTCCCACCGGAGAACGTGGACGTGATCATGGTTGCGCCTAAAGGCTCCGGCACTACTGTGAGATTAGATTTCCTTGAAGGAAAGGGGATAAACGCAAGCTATGCGATCTTTCAGGATTTCACCGGAAGGGCAAAGGAGAGGACACTGGCTATCGGGATTGCCATTGGCTCCGGGTACCTCTTTCCGACTACGTTTGAGAAAGAGGTATACAGCGACTTGACCGGCGAGAGGGGGGTCCTCATGGGCTGTCTGGCAGGCGTCATGCAGGCCCAGTATGAAATACTCCGTAAGCACGGTCATAGCCCCAGTGAGGCCTTTAACGAGACAGTTGAGGAACTGACTCAGAGCCTCATTCGTCTGGTGGCTGATAATGGTATGGATTGGATGTACGCAAACTGCAGCACTACCGCGCAGAGGGGTGCCCTGGACTGGAAGGACAGGTTCAAGGATGCCGTTACCCCGTTATTTGAGGAGCTTTACAAAAGCGTGGTATCAGGCGAAGAGACACGGATCGTACTCGAGGCCAACAAGGCCCCCGACTACCGAGAGAGGCTCCAGAAAGAGTTAGATGAGATAAGGCTAAGCGAGATGTGGAAGGCAGGCGCGAGCGTCCGCTCCCTCAGACCCGAGAGAAGGAAAAAGGTATAGCGATGGCGAGAGAATACAACATTGCCGTTATCCCGGGAGATGGAACAGGCCCGGAAGTAGTAGCTGAGGGAATAAAGGCACTAGAGGCCATCGCCCGTAAAGGAGGGCCAAGATTTCGCTTTACCTCCTATGATCTTGGCGGTGCAAGGTATTTAAAGACTGGGGAACTCCTTGCTGATCAAACCTTATCCGAGCTCAAAGACATGGATGCCATCTACCTCGGGGCTATAGGTCACCCCGAGGTACGGCCAGGGATCTTGGAACGCGAGATCCTGCTGAGGATTCGCTTCGAGCTTGATCTGTACATCAATCTCAGGCCAGTGGTCCTTTTCCCAGGAGTAGATACGCCCCTCAAGGACAAAGTTCCCGAGGATATCGATTTTGTTGTCGTGCGGGAGAACACTGAAGGGCTCTACGTTGGCAGTGGCGGTTTTCTCAGGAAGGGCACTGCTGACGAAGTAGCTATCCAGGAATCCATCAGCACAAGAAAGGGTGTTGAACGCTGTATCCGGTTTGCCTTCGAGTACTGCCGGAATCGAAACAAGGATAAACACCTGACCTTATGTGGTAAGACCAATGTGCTGACCTATGAATTTGATCTCTGGAACAGGGTTTTCGAGGAAGTACGTACAGAATACCAGGATGTCACCACCAATTATCAACATGTAGATGCCATCTGTATGTGGATGGTTAAAAACCCCGAACAGTATGATGTCATTGTCACCAACAATATATTTGGGGATATCATCACCGACCTCGGTGCTATGATACAGGGAGGTCTCGGCATTGCCGCCGGCGGGAATATCAACCCTCATGGGACAGCCATGTTTGAGCCCATAGGAGGCTCAGCCCCAAAATACGCCGGTTTAAATAAGATCAACCCCCTGGCGGCCCTATCCGCTTCCCAGATGATGCTGGATCATTTGGGAGAAAAGGAGGCAGCCGGGGGCCTACTTGATGCCATTAAGAAGGTGGTAAAGGATGACCTCAAGAGCCTTGAGGCGGGGAACATGGGATACGGCACCAGGCAGGTTGGTGATCTGGTGGTTGGTTATCTGTGAGCGGGCTAAAGCCTGTTTTTACCGCCCACTCACTATGTCCGTTCAAGACGCCCAGTACGCAGAGAATCCTTACCGAAGCTTCGTTTCATATGCCTTGCCTCTCAATATGGTCGCATATCAATAAAATGCATGTTTCGATGGGTACCCGACAGGGTTGCATCGGTACTTACCCTGCCGGAAGGGCTTGGGCTTATTTCTTTTCGCCCTCCTTGCCCTGTGGAATGCCTGCCCCGTGAAATGCGAAGCATATCTCACTGGGGCGAAGCTTATTCTTCTGGGGTCAGCGAAAAGAAATAAGAAAAAACCCTCTGTGCTCTCTGCGCGCTCTGTGAGAGATACAATATTTTACTTGACATTAAAGAGAACATCGACAAAACTATGATTTCCCAGTCTGGGGGATCGTTCAGTGGCAGGACGGCAGGTTCTGGCCCTGCAAACCGAGGTTCGAATCCTCGTCCCCCAGCCAGAATGGTCCCATCGTCTAGCGGTCTAGGATATCGGCCTCTCACGCCGAAGACACGGGTTCGATTCCCGTTGGGACTACCAGCAGAAATCGAGGGGTTAGCGTTTATCGACGCTAGCCCCTTTTCATCTTGAGGCGCTAGTCGCCGAACCCTTGCCATTCT
>Ga0209636_10001328_pt1 | contig 24820 bp, 21 predicted proteins | sample DeeMarSWOR152_54_FD_187464 | JGI IMG/M metagenome (GOLD analysis project Ga0209636, IMG submission 187464) | Marine sediment microbial communities from White Oak River estuary, North Carolina - WOR-1-52-54 (SPAdes) (version 2) | ecosystem: Environmental > Aquatic > Marine > Intertidal zone >...
TCAGGCCCTATGATGGGCACCGAAGGTGTGGTTATTGAAAGAAAAAATGAAAAGGCCCGGATGGTCTTGGAGGTTACTACCCTCGGCCAGGGCGCTGTTATGGAAATAGAGGCTGATCTCCTGGAACCCATCCACTCTCCTGGAGCCCATCCACTAAAACCTACACCTACCTATTCTTGATACTCTGTTTTCTATGCTGCGACGGTTTCTCGAGCGCAGGTCGTTGTCGTAGGCTCAGTCCGGCTGCGGGAAACGATAGCCGATTTGAAGCAAAAGTACACCATATCCAACCAGAAGAAGCAGGAAATAGAAAATTTCGATAGAATCGGACTGCACTTCCGCCAGGCCAAAATCTTCGACCAGGGGTGGCAGGCAGTATGTATTGCAGCAGATGAGTTGGACTTTGCGAGGGGCTTGTTGCCTTTGACTAATCGTGATGGGACTGAACGAAAGTTAGTTTGGGAAAAAGACTCAAATAATATTGGGGCAGAAGAGATTGTCAAAATGACTGTCCCGATCCATGACCGCCGCGCCGATTCAGCACTGAACATGGAAGTCCAGGTCCACGCAAACGGCTCTCTTGAATCTGCCAGCCGTCGCCTAACGCTGTTTAGACGGCTGCTTGAAAAACACAGTGTTGCGAATCTGACCGGATAAGACAAATAAAGCTATAGTACTTTATGACTCTTAATTTTAGCAGCTTGTAGGTATCTGGCGGTATAGCTTTCAGAATATTATTTATCTGAAAGGAATCGGCATGAACAAGAAATATATTGTCCGGCTTACGGCTGAAGAACGCAAAGAACTGGAAATTTTAGTGAAGAAAGGAAAAACTCAGGCGTATCGAATAAAACATGCTAATATTTTATTGGCGGTGGATGCTGACGGACCAAATTTATCCGACGAGGACAGTGCCCAAATATTTGGTTGTCATCAGAATACTGTCTGAAATGTTCGCCAAAGATTTGTCGAACAAGGCATTAAGGTAGCCCTTGAACGAAAAAGGCGGGACAAACCACTACGAGAGCTTACAATTGATGGCGAAAAAGAGGCGCAACTTATTGCTATCGCTTGTAGTGAGCCGCCTGCCGGATGCGCCAAGTGGACTCTGAAAATGCTGGGGGAGAGGCTGGTAGAATAAGATATCGTTGATACAATCAGCGACCAGACGGTACGTCGCACCTTGAAAAAAACGAACTTAAGCCTCACCTGCGGAAATGCTGGGTAATAAGTATGTACACAGGGAGCTTGGCCGTCCTATTTTTTTAATGAGCATCTGAGGGCGGAAAACTTAGATGATTAATAAACTTTGGCCGGAAGAAATCATAAGAACAAGTTCAAATTAAATGATGAGTACGAGATTTCTAATGAGGAAAGAGATTCCGCGAAAGTGTTTCTTCACTTCTTTCTAATTATTCTTATTGATTTACGGTGAGAGCAAAATGAAAGCAGTCATTCTTGCAGGTGGCTTTGGAACACGAATTTCCGAAGAAACTGATTTTCGACCTAAGCCGATGGTTGAAATAGGTGGCAAGCCGATTCTTTGGCATATTATGAAATACTATACGTGCTTTGGAATTAAAGATTTCATAATATGCCTTGGATACAAGGGCTACTATATAAAAGAGTACTTTGCTAATTACTTTCTGCACATGTCTGATGTTACCTTTGATATACGAAAGAATGAAATGGAAGTTCACACTATTCATTGTGAACCCTGGAAAGTGACCGTGCTTGATACTGGGCTTAACACAATGACAGGGGGACGTCTAAAATATGTAGCTCCATATCTTGATGATGAACCTTTTTGTTTCACATATGGTGATGGACTTAGTGATGTGAGCATTAATGAATTGATCCGTAGTCACATGGAACATGGGGCCTTGGCCACTATGACTGCGGTTCAACCTCCAGCAAGGTTTGGGGTTTTAGAGATTGAAGGATCTAAGATTAATTGTTTTGAAGAAAAACCTAAAGGTGAGGGGGGGTGGATTAATGGAGGCTTTTTCGTGCTTGATCCTAAAGTAATAGATTACATTCAAGATGACAAAACTGTATGGGAACGGGAACCACTTGAACGTTTGGCAGCAGAGGACCAGCTTTACGCATATAAGCATGAAGGTTTTTGGCAAGCTATGGATACACTCAGAGACAAGATTAGGCTCAACGATCTTTGGGATGCTGGCAAAGCCCCTTGGAAACAATGGGGCAACGAAGCAAGTGCCCCAATAGAAGCAATACATGTAAAATCTAAAAAAGACCATCTTGTAAGCTTAGTTTCATGTTTAAAGACTTCTACAACGGCAAGCGAGTCTTTATAACTGGTCACACAGGATTTAAGGGTAGTTGGCTCTCAGAATGGCTTCTTTTGCTTGGAGCTCATCCTATTGGTTATAGTCTTGTTCCAGAGACAACTCCATCACTTTTTATTCAATTAGGATTGGAAAAACGCGTTGACCATCATATTAGTGACATTCGAAATGCAAGAACATTAACAGAGGCACTGCAAGCAGCACAAACTGATGTTGTTTTTCATCTTGCAGCGCAACCGCTCGTCAGGCGGTCTTATGATGAGCCGATCGTAACATATGAGACAAATGTTCTTGGCACAATATACCTCCTTGAGGCTTTACGATTCGTGAATAAGCCATGCTCCGTTGTGATCGTTACGACGGACAAATGCTACGAAAATCGCGGGTGGCATTTTGGGTATCGTGAAAATGATCCTTTGGGAGGCCATGATCCATATAGTGCCAGCAAGGCCTGCGCAGAATTGGCGGTTCAGTCTTATAGGAAATCATATTTTGAAACAAAATCTAATCCCCGCGTCGCAATTGCCAGCGCGCGTGCTGGTAACGTGATAGGAGGGGGTGATTGGTCCGAAGATCGAATTGTACCGGATTCCGTCCGGGCTTTGTCAAAGAGCCAGCCGATTTCTGTTCGGAATCCTTATGCCACACGTCCCTGGCAACATGTGCTGGAGCCGTTATCCGGGTATCTTCTCTTGGGGCAGCTTCTTTACCCTGGACATACCAATGAAACTGAGGGTCTGTGCGGGGCCTATAATTTTGGCCCGAATGTGCATTCCAATCAAACGGTTGCATATCTGGTCGAGAAAATGCTAACCCATTGGCCAGGGACCTGGCAGGATGATAGTGATCCCCAAGCACTGCACGAAGCCGGACTCCTGAATCTCACAACCGACAAAGCTTGGCATAACTTGCAATGGCGGCCTGTGTGGGACTTTGATACGACCATCCAACAAACCATGCAATGGTACCGTGACATCATACGGTTACGACCGGATAGTGAACATGCTGCTGCAATAACAAAGAATCAGATTTTGGCCTACCATGATCAGGCCAAACAACAGAAACACCGATGGGCTTGCGACGATTGAATGTTGAAAACAGAGGGATATGACTTGCTACTGTCTATTCAGCGGATCATTACAAATTTACCCTTTTACATAAGGATCATCATAAATGACTAATTTAACAGAAAAGAGAAGGGAAATTCTACAGCTGGTAAGTGAATACTACAATCAGAACTTTCCGCCTATAGAATTCATACCCGGTGAAACACCGGTTCGTTATGCAGGACGGGTGTTTGACGATGAGGAATTACGTTATGCTGTTGAAGCAAGCCTAGATTTCTGGCTGACTGCTGGACGTTTTTCAGAAGAACTTGAAGGTTATCTTACGGACTATTTTGATTCTGATACCGCACTTTTGGTTAATTCAGGCTCTTCTGCTAATTTGGTTGCTTTCAGTGCTTTAACATCTCCAACGTTAGGCGATAGGCGAGTATGCCCAGGAGACGAAGTGATCACTGTAGCTGCAGGGTTCCCTACGACAGTTAATCCTATTATTCAGAACAATGCGATTCCAGTTTTCATTGATGTAGAATTAGGTACTTATGTTCCGACTGTAGAGGCTATTCAATCTGCGATAACATCACGTACTAAAGCTATTATGATTGCACATACGATGGGGATGCCCTATGACGCAGCCGCAGTTAAAGATCTTTGTAAGCAAAAAGGATTATGGCTTATTGAAGATTGTTGTGACGCATTAGGCTCAAAACTAAATGGTCGACTTTTGGGTACATTTGGTGATATAGCAACATTGTCATTTTATCCGGCCCATCAAATGACAATGGGTGAGGGGGGGGCAGTCTTGACCAATAACAAAGAACTTGCACGTATTGCACGTTCTTTTCGCGATTGGGGAAGGGATTGCTATTGTAGTGGAGGAGAGAATAATACATGTGGAAAGCGGTTTACACAGCAATTCGGGACGTTACCTCTCGGATTTGATCATAAGTATGTGTATTCGCACATTGGGTATAATTTAAAAATTACAGATATTCAAGCAGCTATTGGATGTGCTCAATTTAAAAAGCTCGGAAAATTCATTGAAGTTAGACATCGTAATTGGGCTGCTCTCACGGAAAAACTAGAACCCTATAAGGATCAACTTATTCTTCACAAAGCTCCGTTGAATTGTGAGCCTTGTTATTTCGGCTATGTCATCACAGTTTCTAAAAAAGCTCGTTTCACTCGTAATGAACTCACCGATTTTTTAGAAAAAGCCAAGATCGAAACACGGAATCTTTTTTGTGGAAATATCATACATCAGCCTGCTTATGCTAATACTCAATATCGTATACATGGAGAGTTGACCAATACAGATCTGATTATGAACAACACCTTTTTTATTGGTGTTTATCCTGGATGTACAGAAAAACATATCCAATATATTTCTGAAGTTTTCGAATCTTTCATGAGGGAGCATGCTGGATGGGGATACCCGTTGAATTCAAGGCAGAAGTTACAAATATACTCCGACACAGTGGTGATGTAGCTACGTATGAATTCAGATGTCATGGGAGACGTCCCAAGTATAAAGGTGGGCAATTCTTGCATTTGGCTTTGGATTCGTATGATCCTTCAATGCATTGGCCGGAATCTCGCGTATTTACTATTGCCAATGGTGCCATGAATCGAGAATTTATACGATTGTCCGTATCAGCCAAAGGCAAGTTCAGAAGCCGCATTTTAGATGAACTTGAGATTTGTAAGCAAGTATGGATGAAAGGACCTTATGGAAAATTTATCGTAAAACAGATCCCTGTGGGTGGTTGTTTTAATTGCAGAAGGAACGGGAGTGGCTCCCTTTGTGGTGTTCATGGAAGATTCTTTGGTAAAAGGTCTTGACGGTAGTATTTGGCTGCACTATGGAGCTTGAACCGCCGAGCTGCTTCTATTTAGGGGTGTTGCAGAATCTTGTAAAAATGCCTTTTCAGACTTTAACTGTAAGTATTATGTTGAACAAGGTGCTGGCGAAGGATTGAGCAATGGTAGAATTGACATTGATACAGTCTGTAAAGAGCTATGTGATGTTACAAATACGATATTTTATCTTTGTGGACCACTATAAATGATTACTATGTTTTCTAATCGGCTGAGAAAAGATTATGAAATTTCAGATAAAAAAAACATAAGAGTTGATGACTTGAGTGAGTAATACTGATGATGTGTACAAAGCATTAGTATAGACGCCCTCTTAAGAAAGCGTGGAAGGAATGACATGAGTCGTCGAGTGCAAACCTATCATGATGCCATTACCAATGATTTTTCATTTCTCAAGGAATCATCAACATTAGAAGAGGCTCTTGGAAAAGCCATTTATGTTGCCGGTGGAGAAGGAGCACTGCTTCCAGTTTGCCGTTTACATCTGCAGGATGAATGTTTGATTCAGCAGCTTAGTGACTGGCGAGAGAAATATGCATTTGCTTATCCAAGCCGCTTCCCCGTTAGTTTTGAGGGGACACGTTTATGGCTCGAAGAAAAAGTTCTGAATGTTTCTGATCGCATTCTATTCTTAGTACTTGATAATATAGGCCGGATAGTGGGCCATATGGGCTTCGCTAACTGTTTTAATGATGAATTGGCCATGGAAGTAGATAACGTGGTGCGTGGTATTACCGAAATGGCTCCTGGAATAATGTCGGTTTGTCTGCTGAAGCTCATTAGCTGGGCTAATACTACACTTTGGCCTGATAGCATTTTTCTTAGAGTGTTGGATGACAATGAACACGCTCAACGATTTTATAAGAATATTGGTTTTATTGAAGTTGACAGGGAACCCCTACGGAAGCACGTTGCAGGAGACATTATCAGGTTGGATCCTATTGAAGCTGGTGATAATGCCGAACCAGACGCTCATTTCATTAAGATGAAATGGCAGGAACATTCTGAGATCATAGGTGATTCTATGATTCTAACGGCTGGTCCATCTATTTCAGCGAGGGAGGGCTACTACGCATGGGATGCAGCAAAGTATGGCTGGAACAATAGCTGGAACGAGTATTTAGGCAGGTTTGAATCGAATTTTGCTCACTACATCCATACAGAACAAGCTTTGGCAACGTCCTGTTGTACAGGGGCGTTGCATATCGCGCTGGCCGCATTAGGCATAGGTCCGGGAGATGAAGTTATTGTTCCGGATTTGACGTGGGTAGCCACTGCAAACGCAGTTCTCTACGTTGGAGCAACGCCGATTTTTGCTGATGTGGAAGCTGGTAGTTGGTGCCTTGACCCGAATTCATTTGAATCCTGTATAACCCCTATGACTAAAGCTGTCATCCCGGTGCACTTATATGGGCATCCTTGTGATATGGAATCTATTTTAAGTATTGCTGAAAAGCATGGTCTCTATGTCGTTGAAGACGCCGCCCCTTCTATTGGGGCTGAATACAAAGGGCATCGCACAGGTTCTTTTGGTCATTTTGCTGCGTTTAGTTTTCAAGGTGCAAAACTTGTTGTTACTGGAGAAGGCGGAATGCTTGTTACCAGTGACAATGAGCTATACAAAAGGGCGAGGCAAATATGGGATCAGGGCAGACAACCTGGTACTTTCCGGATTGAGAAGAACGGCTTGAAGTATAAAATGTCAAATGTACAGGCAGCAATAGGTCTAGCGCAGCTTGAGCGTAATGATATCATGGTAGAGGCTAAACGGCGTATATTTTCTTGGTATGAAGAGAATCTAAAAGGTCTTTCATGCGTAACACTAAATAAGGAAATGCCATGGGCACACAGCACTTATTGGATGAGCAGTCTCTGTTTGAGTGAGGATTCTCCTTGTACGCGCAATGAATTAATGCGAAAACTCAAGGAGAGAAATATTGATACGCGTCCGGTATTTCCCGCAATTAGCCAATTCTCTATTTGGCCGAGGGAGCAGGAACCCCAGCCTACTGCATTTAGAATTGGGAATCAGGCAATTAATTTGCCAAGCGGAGTTTGTCTCAAGAGAGAACAGGTCGAATATATTTGTAACTCTATTTGTGGAATCCTAAACGATAGCAAATGAGTGTAATGAGAAACATTTACCGTATCGCTAATAATATTCGATGTAATGCTCTGAAATGTGTTTATAAGAGTCAATCCAGTCATATTGGCAGCGGATTGTCCTGCGCCGACATTCTCGCTGTTCTATACGATGGATGGTTAAATGTTTCACCGGATAGAGTGAATGATCCGGAGCGTGATCGTTTGATTATTAGTAAGGGACATGCCGCTGCCGTCTATTATAGCACTCTTGCTGAATATGGTTTTATTCCCAAAGATTGGCTTTCAACATATTGTCAATTTGGGTCCCAGCTTGGTGGCCATGTTTCTCATCTCGTTTCCGGTGTCGAATTTTCTTCCGGTTCACTTGGACATGGTCTGCCCGTTGGAGTTGGAATGGCTTTAGGGGCAAAACGAGCAGGTAGAGACTATCGGGTAGTGGTTTTAATGTCTGATGGAGAAATGGATTCTGGAGCAAATTGGGAAGCGATTATGATGGCGCCAGGATTACATTTAGATAATCTTTTAGTTATTGTGGACAGAAACCATCTCCAGGCAATGGGCTTTACGGAGGCTATCGTTCCACTTGGAAATTTGGCTGAGAAGTTCGAAGCCTTTGGGTGGGTAGTGAAGAACATTGATGGACATGATTTGAAAGAGTTAAAAACGACCTTGGAACAATTTCCGTCTAGGTCTGAGAAGCCAAGAGTAATAATTGCAAACACAATTAAGGGCAAAGGTGTTAGCTTTATGGAAAATCAGCTTGAATGGCACTATAAATCTCCTAATAAGATTGAATTCAAAAAAGCTATAAAGGAATTGAGCCTCTGATGAGAAAGGCATTTATTAACAGGCTTTGCGAACTAGCACGTCATGATGACCGCATCTGTTTGATAATTGGTGATCTTGGTTTTTCGGTTGTGGAACCTTTTGCCAAAGAATTTCCCGATAGATTTTTAAATGCCGGTGTTGCCGAGCAGAATATGATCGGCATGGCAGCAGGCTGGAGTCTTGCAGAAAATAAGACAGTTTTTGTGTACAGCATTGCTAATTTCCCAACGCTCCGTTGTCTGGAGCAGATTCGGAATGATGTCTGCTATCATCGCGCCAATGTCAAAATCATTTCAGTGGGCGGTGGTATCTGTTACGGTACGGCAGGATTTTCTCACTACGCTACTGAAGATTTTGCTGTTATGAGGGCTATGCCGGGAATGGTGGTTTCCGCCCCTGCGGATGATTTGGAAACATATCAGATCACCTGTTTGGCAGTTAATACACCTGGACCTTTCTATATGCGTCTCGGCCGAAACAACGAACCACAGGTTCATGCCTATCCTCCTGAAATAATGATTGGCGAGCCGATTTGCATCAGACAAAACAGTAGTAATATTGTCCTTATTTCGGCAGGAACTATAGTCTCAGAAGTATTACAGGCCTCTGAAGAACTCAAACGTTATGGAATTTCTGCTCGGGTTGTCAGCATACCTTTTCTTAAGCCAATAGACAAACCTAAACTTCTTAATCTATTGGCTGGATGTAATTCAATTCTGGTAATTGAAGAGCATATTTCGTTTGGGGGATTGGGAAACGCTATATCAGAAATTATTGCTGAGGCATCCTTACCTGCAAAGATTAAACTTATTGCTTTGCCGGAATTTATTAACCGCTTGGGAAGTCAGACGGACCTCAGACGTTTTTATGGCTTGGATTCGTCTGCTATATTTGATCGTGTCGTCTCTCACTTTCATTGACGCGTAAGGATAATAGACAAGGTTATTTTTTGCTTTACTCCTTCAAGCATTCCAATAATGGCGTCTCCACATCTGAGTACATTTTTTCATTGATTTGAATATTAAATAACGGTGAAAGATTGAAAAATAGCAAAATTGCTCTGAGTATTTGTATACCAACATATAATCGTAGTAAATACTTGAAAAGGATGTTGTCGAGCATTATTAATCAAATAGGCGACATAAAGGATGGATATACTATAGAAATATGCATTTCAGATAATGCATCACCTGATGATACATTAGAAGTTGTTAATATGTATGCCGAGCTGCATATGATGACTTACAGGCGAAATCCAACAAATATAGGCGCATCTAAAAATTTTATCGAAGCTACCAAGATGGCAAATGGGGAGTATGTATGGATATTAGGAGATGATGATATTCTAACTGATGACGCTATCGACCATATAATGAAAATTATTGTCGATAAAAGGCCGGACGTCATTCACGTTAAAGCTCTCGATGGAGACTGTGAGCCCAATTTATTTAAATGGATGAGCGATGATATTGAGATTGCTAAAAATGAGTATAGTAATTTTATTTTAAGAGACAACTTAAATCATTTGGGATTTATTTCATCTACAATATTCAAGAGAGATAAATTGGATTTCGATTATATAGGTGAAATAGCCGGTAGAATTAGATGGCCTCATTTATACGCGGTTCTTGAACAGAGGGTAAGGATTGATAAAGTCTTCTTAACGAAACCGTTAGTAATACAAGCGTGTGATGCAGGATGGTTCTGGACCCCGGCAGATTGGCTTATTGTTCGATACGAAAAGGTAGTTATGTTAGAGAGCCTATCACGTATAGATAGTATCCAAATACCGAAAGCAAAGTTGTTATTGATAAGGCAATTGTTTGGTAAATCGCAAATCAAAGAGTTGTTGTACTCTAAAATGGCAGAGGGGAGTATTAATAAATATGAGTATTTTATTGAAAAGTACATCAGAGAAGCTGTGAAATATAAATTTTTACTTAAATTACATTTATTTATTGTATCAATAGTTAATACGAAGGCGGTCGATATTTTCTTAAGTACCTTTTTGTTCAACTACAAAAAAAAGATAAGATTTACTGAAGCAGTCGGGTCTGAAAACGATGCAGATGTGAGAGAGGGGAGTCTGGGCAGTAATAGATAATATGCTTTATTTTCAAGAGAAGACAATAACCAAACCATTTCCAATTTTTGTGCCCGTTAATTATTGGTTTTATCAAGCAAAACTGCTAAATGAGAGTTGTTAACAGATTTATAGAATTTGCTATAGGTGCTAAGCATTCTAAAGCATTCTTGTTTGCAGGTGCTGCAAGAGTCTGGCAATTAATTGTAGGATTCGCAATATTATATGCAATATCAAGCTCATTTTCTAAAGAAATACAAGGTTATTATTATGTAGTTTTGAGTTTGTTGGCAATGCAGGCATTCTTTGAGCTAGGAATGTCTGTTGTCATAATGACTTTTTCTGCTCATCAATGGGCTTTTCTTAAGTTTGATAATAAGCAGATTCAGGGAGATGAATGTCATATATCTAAACTGTCTGACATTTTTAAAAAAAGTGTTCGGTGGTATGGTGTAGCAGCAATTCTGTATATCCTTATAATCACTCCAGTTGGATATTTCATACTCTCTGAACAAGGATCTGCTATTAGTTGGGAGAGTCCCTGGATAATTTCGATAATATTGAGTGCGATATTAGTGTTCTTACAGCCGTTATATTCAATTCTTGAGGGCTGTGGGATGATTGAACAAGTAACTAAGTTTCGTTTTTATGAAGCATCGTTGTCTTCTGTAGTGTTATTGATTTCAATCTATTCAGGAATGGGTTTGTGGGCTATTTCCGCCCAATATACAATAAGACTGTTTATTCAACTATTCTTTATATTCAGAGATAAATGGCCATTCTTCAGATACTTGTTAAGAACTGTCATAACAGAAAAAGTTGAGTGGAAAAGAGAGATATTCCCGATGCAGTATAGACTTGCTGCACATGCAATAATGGCCTATTTGACGTTTTCAGCAATTACCCTGTTAATATTTAAATATATTGGGCCTGTTGAGGCTGGAAAAATAGGGATGTCATTTCAGATAATTGGAGTAGTGGGTTCGATTGGCGTCATCTGGGTACAAATAATGGGGCCTAGGTTTGCTATACTTGCCGCAGCAAAGAGATTTGAGGAGCTTGATAATTCATATAAACAAATAATGAAAAGCTCTGTTTCTTTGTTATTCGTATTATGCTGCGCCGCAGTTATGCTTTTACAACTGGCGGAATTCATTCATTTAGCGTTTAGTGAAAGACTTTTGGGGATGCATGATTTTAGTATTCTTTTTCTTTCTATTGTTGCGGGGCAGATAATTCAAGTTCAAGCAGCTTATATAAGAGCTCACAAGAAAGATGAGATGCTGCACATACACATAATCTTAGGAATACTGTGCACTGTTTTGATCGCATACTTTTCATTCATTAAGAGCATCAGTTTTGTAGTTATAGTATATTCGTTTACGAGAGTAGTTATGGTTATTTGGCATTTTATTCTGATCGAGCGTAGAAAGGGTGTATGGAGAAGAGATGTGTCTCTTCAACAGGTTTACGCTTATGCAGGGACTACGCTGGAGAAAAAGGCTGGATGGGTGAACAAGACTTGACCGTACCGAAGTCCCAAAAGATTCTCCTTACCGGTGCAACGGGCTTTCTTGGTAGTCACCTGCTTCGTGCATTCATTGAGAATGGCTTTCAGGTTGTCATCCTTAAGCGTAGTTTTTCCGACACCTGGCGCATAAGGGATTGTCTTGACAAGGTAAAAAGTTTTGATATCGATATCGTCCCACTCGAAAAGCCTTTTGAGGAGTGTGGACAATTTGACTGCGTAGTCCACACGGCCGTAAATTACGGGAGGAAAGGTGAAACATTGGTCAAAGTATTTAAAACGAATCTGGAATTACCTTTGCGTCTGATTCAGATAGCCACCTTTTTTAATACATCCACTTTTTTTAATACATCAACTTTTTTTAATACAGCGAATATATTATATCAGCATCTTAGCTATTACAATTTGAGTAAACGTCAGTTTGATGATTGGGGTAGGATATATGCAAATCAAGGTAAGATTCGATTTGTCAGTATCAGACTGGAACACATGTATGGTCCAAACGATGACCCATCAAAATTTACCACCCATGTGGTTCAAAGCTGTCTAAAGAATATCCCCGAATTTACTTTAACACCCGGAGAGCAAAAACGGGACTTTATTTATATTGATGATGTTGTCGAAGCGTATTTGAAATTGCTCGAAAATTGCACAACAGAAGAAGCCGAATTTCAGGAATATGAAGTGGGAAGCGGCAAAGCGGTCAGCATCCGGGAATATGTGGAAACAGTTCACTCGTTAACAAAGTCAGCTACCAGGCTTAAGTTTGGGGCGCTTCCATATAGGGATAATGAGATCATGTACTCCGAGGCGGATATTTCAAGGATTGTGAATCTTGGATGGAAACCAAAACACGATTTGGTTTCAGGTCTGAGAAAGATGATCGAAGGGGAAAGGGGATGCCCCCAAAAAAAAGAAAAGAATTTATGCGTTTTTTAACAGCTGGTGGCTGTGGATTTCTCGGCTCGAACCTGACATATGGGACTTAAAACCTGGTATTGAGAGAGTAAGAAAAGTTTCGTGACCTATTTCAAATTGAGAATATTATGCAACTAAAATTACTGGATATACTGGCATGCCCAAAGTGTATGGGGGAGCTGAACTGTCTTTCAACAGAGATTCACCCAGATCATGAGGTGGTTTCCGGCAGCCTGGAATGCAAATCATGCAAAAGTGTTTATCCAATTCGTTCGTCTATCCCCCGTTTCATCCTCGAAGACAATTACGCTTCGTCTTTCGGATTTCAGTGGAACTGTTTCAAGTTTGAACAAATCGACACGGACACCAGTCAAAAGTCCTCGGAAGACAGATTCTACGCAGAGACGGGCTGGAATAACGAATGGATGAATGGGAAGTGGATTCTTGATGCTGGCTGCGGCGCCGGTAGGTTTCTGGACATCGCTTCAAGGAGCTCCTGTGAAGTGGTCGGGATCGATATCAGTAACGCTGTTGATGCAGCGGCTGTTACCATGCGTCGGCGTCGGAATGTCCATCTGGTCCAGGCGAGCGTTTATGAACTTCCTTTTAAATCCTCGGTGTTCGACGCATGCTACTCGATAGGCGTTATACAACATACCCCCGATCCTTCCAAAGCCATTCAGTCCTTGCCACGATTATTGAAAAAAGACGGAGAAATCGCGCTGACCATTTATGAACGGAAGTCCTGGACCCTTTTGAATGCAAAATATCTCACAAGACCGTTGACGAAAAGGATGAACCAGCGAGTGCTCCTGTTGCTGATCAAAATAGTGATGCCCTTTTTTTATCCAATTACCAGTTTGTTATTCAGGATTCCTTTCATTGGGCGTGTATTTATGTTTGTCATCCCGATCGCGGACTATGCGCACCTACCCGGGTTTTCGTTAAAGCAGCGTTACCGATGCGTGGTTCTGGATACCTTTGATATGCTGTCTCCTCGATTTGACTATCCCCAGACCCGGCAAGAAGTCGAAGCGGCGCTTTCCAGTTCAGAAATAGTAAAAATCAGGCGGCTAAACACTGATGGGCTCAATCTCGTGGGGCAAAAAGGTTAAAATGTCGGTACTATATCTCAGTTATAACGGTCTTATGGAGCCGCTGGGCCAATCCCAAGTGTTTCAATATCTTCAGAAATTAGCACAAGATCATGAAATTACTTTAGTTACGTATGAAAAGAAACACGATTGGGCTGACAAAGTTCGCCGCGAAGCTATGTGGCGGGCTGTGCGAAAAGCCGGAATTCGCTGGATTCCGCTTCGCTACCACAAACGTTCTACAACACTGGCTACTACTTACGACCTGATTATTGGGTTTCTGATATGCACTTACCTTTGTATACGGTTCCGAGTTCGAATTGTCCATACAAGAGGTTACGTCATCTCCGTGTTAGGCTTTGGGCTTAAACGGATTTTCGGAGTGCAATTTATTTTTGACATGAGATGCTTTTATCCGGATGATATCCTCGAACTTGGCATTTGGAACAAAGAATCCATTATCTATCGGATCTCCAAATGGTTTGAACGTCGGTTTTTGCTTGAGGCGGATGTTGTTGTTGCGCTGACCCAAAAGGCCATTGATGTGATGCGAGGATATCCTTATCTACAAGGCAAGTCGAAACGGTTTGAAGTCATAACAACTTGCACCAATCTGGACTTGTTTCAACCATCGTTTGAGCGAAAAACGCATAGACCTGAAGGGAGTATCCGTCCATTTACACTTGGGTATGTCGGTAATCTCGGTTCCGTCTATCTACTTGATCCAATGCTCGAATGCTTTCGGATTTTAAAACGCTTTCGCGAAGATGCTCACCTGTTGATCATTAATCGGAACGATCACCCCCGTATCTTAGAAAGCTTACAAACACATAAAATAAGCATGGAATCTGTAGAGATCAAATCTGTCGATCATGATCAAGTCCCATCCGAAATAGCCAAAATGGATGCAGGAATCTTTTTTATTGCCCCTCATTCTTCTAGACTGGCGGCTGTTCCGACAAAAATGGGTGAACTTCTGGCCTGCGGGATACCTTGTTTGGCCAACGCTGGAGTGGGGAATACCAAGGAAATCCTGGAAAATGACCGGGTAGGAGTGGTCACACAAGAGTTCGGCCCGGAATCCTTGGAGAAGGCAGTGGGCCAATTTTTGGGACTAATAAATGATCCGGATGTAAATGACCGTTGCGTTTCGGTGGCTCAGCGTTATTTTTCGCTTGATAGCGGCGTGAGTGTTTACGACCGAATCTATCGCGATTTGAAGGTAAAAAGAACATGAACAAAATTTCTGTCAATTTGCACACTGACCTCTAATAGTTCCTAAGCACGTACTACTCCGTAGCAGGTGTTTTGATGAAAACCCATCGAAGAATTCAAGAAATAGCTATATGCATTTTTTAGTAATGCCTTATTCTTTAAATTGACACAGTCATGGCCCTGATTTTTTAACACGCTTTTTTTGTATGTTCCAATTTCCAGAATCGAACCTCTCAATTTGAATGCGTTGGAGTAAATAAATGAGATATAAATCAGTATTATTAGTAAATTTTTATTATCCTGAATCCGGCTATGGCGATAGATTAAATTTTCCACCATTAGGTATTGGATATTTATCTGAATATTTGACGATTCATGATATTCCGAATTATGTCTTGGATATGGGTACAGGCAAAAATATGGATGATGCAGAAGAACTTCTGCAGCAAAATATTAGAGAACATGAACCAAATTTGATTGCCATTAGCTTAAATTCGATTTGCTTCTTTCGCTCAATATCAATTATCAATACTATTCATAACAAATTCCCACAAATCCCTATCGTAGTTGGCGGCCCTCACGCATCGTCAAGAGGAGGAGAATTATTGAAGGAACATGATTCTTTGAAGTTTGTGATTGTGCGTGAAGGTGAAAAATCATTATACCAATTATGTAAAGGTGATGACTTTGAAAATATTAGTAGCTTATGCTGGAAGCAAGATTCGGTGATTCATGAAAATAAATCTTCTTCATCAGATACATTATCTGATTTCCCCTATCCGAAATATGATAAATATAAATTACATCTATATGAACAGCCAGATACAATTGGTATTCTGACATCGCGAGGTTGTCCGTATGCATGTGCTTTCTGTCAACAAAGCAGTTTGCTGGGAAAAAGATGGCGAGGCAGAAATCCTGACGACGTAATAGATGAAGTTCGTTATTGGAAAGAACAAGGGAAAAAGAAAATTCATATCATTGATGATAATTTCGCATTGGACCGTCACCGATTGCTGCAAATTAGCAGATTGGTCGTAAGAGAATCATTGGACGGCATTGAATATGTGATAGTTGGTGGTATTAGGATAGATCAAACAGACGAAGAAATATTGTTGGCATTAAAACAAATGGGAGTAAAAGTGATTCCATTTGGTGTTGAGAGCGGTTCGGATAAAATTTTGAAATTTATAAAGAAAGGCTTTACGATAGAACAAGCAAATAGGGTTATTGGCTTGGCGACGAGCATGGATTTTGACGTTAAGCTTTTTTTTATAATTGGACTTCCCATTGAAACGGTTGCAGATGTTCAAACATCATTTGACCTAGCTTTGAAATATCCAATATACAACGCTCGATTCTTCAATTTCATACCCTATCCGGATACCTACTTAATGAACTGGTTAAAAGAAAATGGTGCACATTTCTTTTATCAATCTGATGAGTACATGGGCGATTTTAAAAAATTCCAACGAATTCCAATTTTCGAATGTCCCGGCATAGGAATGAATCGTGAGGAGAAAATTAAAGCTCTCGAAGAGGCTGATGAGATTGTCAAAATTATTGAAGAAAGAAGGCAAGATAATGAAGGGTCTAATTTCCATATGTGTTCTAACACAGCAATCTCTGCTTAAGGCTTTGCGTATGCGGTAGAGGGCTTTGGTTCGAAATGAATAGTATTGACAAATCAATATCAGTTGTAATACCGTCGCACAATACTACAGAGTTATTGGCGCAAACATTAAGACAATTGATTTTAATTAAAAAAAACCACGCGACATTAGAAATTTGCGTTTCAGATAACTCGGAAAATGACAACACGTATGACTTCTTAAGGAATAATCATGAGATATGGAGTGAGATTAAATATAAAAAAGCAGATGATTCAAAACTGCTGGACGAAAACATCCTTTCAGCGGTTTCCATGGCCTCAAATGAGTATGTATGGCTTTTGGGTGATGATGATATACCCAGTCTTGATTCAATAAAAGAAATTGAAGATGTTATTGATGCAAGAGCACCTGGAATCATAATAATGAATTCGAGCTCTTTTTATGATGATATTGTGATAGAGAAGGAGCGTCATCCGGCGGATAAGGATTTATGCTTCGATAAGACAGAGAATAATGAGTTTCTACAAGAACTTGGTTCTTATGTAACTTTTATCAGCTCAATAGTAATAAAGAAGAGTATCTGGGATAGCGTATCTATGAGCAAATACATCGGAACTTATTTCATGCATTTGGCAACGTTGCTTGATGCCAAACCAAAAACTGACGCCTTTTTTTTAAATAAACCACTTGTAAGTATGCGTGTATATAGCCAAGTATGGACAGAAAGATACTTCGAAATCTGGAAAATAGAATTACCCAAAATAATCTGGGGAAACAAGGAATATTCTGATGACGCGAAATCAAGTGTTATACGTAAAAACCCGTTAGAATCAATAATGTCACTTGCATCAGTGAGGGCCTATGGATTTCTAAAAATTAATATTTATAAAAAATATATCTATTATAATGACGATATAAGTCTTTTTAAGAAAACAATAATCTTCTTGATGCTGCTTGTGCCTGTAAAGTTCATGAAATTTTTATATAAATTAATAATATTACTTAATTTAAAGAGTAAAGGGAAACAATTTAGTCCTGAATTGGCAATGATGTGGCTTAATCGCTGATTATTTGTATGCACCTATTTGGGAAAGCATGAGACACTTGAAACTTTTTTGATAATTTAACTCAATGACTTACCGGCTAAAGCCGGTAGGTTGTTTCGAGTGTAAACGCTCATTAAGACTTGAAGTCATCTAATTTTTCGGATGAATCCGACTTAAGCTCTCTATCCTCTGGCTCAGGTTCATCCCATATTTTGAACGACCCGGGATCATCTGATTGATCCGGGATTTACTGGCCGGAAACGATATGGGCTCTGCCATCGGAGCATTATTCTGACCGGACCAAAAGCAGGGTTTGCAAAGAGAAACCGGTTCATTCCATCAAAAAGTTACTGGCAACAAGAGCGTATGGCTACTATGGTAAAGCCGAGTATCAAAGATATATACAGCCAGACAGTACAATACAGACTTGGAAAAAAAGATTATTTTATGCCGTAACGTTTTTGCCACAAGAAATGATGAAATTTATGTTAATCTGTTTAAAATGTCTGCAGTGCATTCGGGGAAAACCAAATCTCAAACTAACGCTTTATAGATTGTCAGCGTGATTCTCAACACGAAGAAAAGAAATGATTTTTGTTCGTATTCCGAGAATGCCGAATCGGGTAATGCCTGAAATAGGAGTGTTATCTTTTGAATTTACAACATCACGAAAACATTAGAATTATAGCGCCCCCGAATTAACAGGATACTGATTTGACTTAGTATAAGCGAATCAGGAGGAGTCTAATGAGTAAGAAGGTACAGAGCTGGAGCGAGAACAAGAAGCGATGCTGCGGTGCCTATGAGTAGTCCTCTTAGATTTCATAAAGCTATCCAATCACGACTGAACTAATGCAATATATAATCTCAAGGCCAGTCAATAGAAAGAGAACAATTTAAATGGCAATTAATAAAGCAGCTATTAGTTTGTTAATAAAGGAGGCGAAACGAGAACCATTTAGTGGAAAAGTGCTACAGATAGGAAGACAGGAAATATGGTGTGACGAGCAGTATTTAAATTTTATAGGTGAAAAGGAATCATTTGTTTTCAATAATATTTCATATGCCTCATATGATTATATTAAATCAAAATTTCGACCTATCGAGTGTATTGATGATACTTACTTTTTTAAAAAGATTGGGTTTGATGAGGTATACTCATTAGATTGTTCAGATTTTGAAGGGGCTAACTACATATTTGATCTAAATGAATATCCTGTTCCCGAAAAGTTGAGAGACAGTTTTGATGTCATAATAGATGTTGGTACTATTGAGCACATATTCCATCTGCCAAATACACTAAATAACATATTTGATATGTTAAAAGTTGGGGGAAGGGTGATTCATTATGTGCCTGTAGATATGATCGAGCATGGATTCTATAACTTTTCTACTTATTTTTTCAATGACTTTTATACTCATAATAACTTCAAAACTATTGAACATTTAATTACACGGCTTAAGTATAACGAGTGCGATTCCGCAGAGTGTACTTCTGTCCTGCCTGGATCTCAGTTCTTGAATAATATTGTTGCTGGGCTACTAGATAAATATACACACTGTCTTTTTTATGTGGGAATGAAGACTGAAGCTTCTACTGGCAACTTAATACCACAACAAAGCTATTATATTCAGGAATGGTCGGGATTGGCAAAAGATAGGGGTGGTATAACGAGCTATCCGTTGCTGAAAAAAAAATATAATCAGCTGAAAGATGCTGTGATAATTGGTAAAATTCTGCAATGGCTGAGGAATTACTTTCCTAAATTACTCATTAAATGGACGCGGATATCATGATGTGTTAATTAAGGGTAAGCAGGCTATAATACTGGAAAGGGCGTGGCCCAAGGCGTGAAGCTACGGATTGACCACGGCTCACAATACACATCCGAAACAACCCGGGGAGAAACCGAATGGCGGGGCTTTGAGCTATCCTGCAGCTGTGTTGCTTCGCCGAATAGTGCATTGATTGCATTGAGTTTGGGTTATGGTCATAGCTTTCGCGGTGGATAAATATAATGACTAAATGACTAAGAAAATACTAATACTTTACGGCTATGACAAAATATTTGCATACTCTAACATAAAGCGTGGATTTTCAGGGCCGATGAATACAACTATCATGAGGGAAAGATTTGAAAGCTATGGCTACTATGTAGAGGTGTCCACCTTTTCGGAACTTGATTTGACTAGAGATTTTACAGGTTGGTTTGTTCTTTATGCCTCATCTGAGGAAAAAGGACTCTTTTATAAGGACTATATAGAGGATGTATTACTGAGTATCAGAATGCGTGGAGGGTACTTGCTGCCGGACTTTAAGTATTTTCGAGCGCATCACAACAAATATTTTGCAGAGATGCTAAGATTAAATTTTAAATCGAATGAGTTAAAAACTATTTTATCAAGGTCGTTCGGAAGCTATAAGGAATTGAATGATAATGTAACCCATAAAATAGAGTATCCTGTGGTGATAAAGTCTTCTTCTGGCTCAGGTAGTTATGGCGTTAAATTGGCAAAAAACAAAGAAGAGTTAATAAAAAATACAAAAAAAATTAAACAAGATTATCTATTATGATTTTTATTTCAATGTCATTGCGTTTAATCCAATAATGGTGAGATTGCGAAATATAACAAAAAAAATCACTGGGCGACAGGCAAGTAAGTATTCGCCATTATATTCAAATAAGTTTATAGTACAGAATTACGTCAAAGGCTTTAAGGGCGATTATAAAGTACTTGTTTTTGCGGATAAATTCTTTGTGCTTCGCAGGGAAAATAGGGATGGTAGTTTTACAGCAAGTGGAAGTGGGAAAAGTGTATTCCCGACGGAGGCTAACGAAATAATAGATGTATTAGATTTTGCGGAACTCACACATAAAGAATTGGGTACCCCAGTTAGTTCTATTAATATTGGTCGAAATAGAGATGGTTGTCACTTAATAGAGTTCCAATGTTTATTTTTTGGGCCATACACACTTCAATTATCACCATGTTACTTTGTAAAAGAAAAGGGCGAATGGATAAGGCTGTCAGAAAGGTCAAACTTGGAAAATGAGTATTGTCGAGCAGTAGATATGTATATAAATAGCCTAGTGGAAGGTTGCCTAAGTAAGGCCAAAAGTCTTACTGAATCAGAAGTGGTATGTGAATAAGAGATGCATGGAAACACAAGCTCCAAATAAAATAATAAAAGTGCTCATTTTATGCCCTTATCCCAAAGGGGGTGCTGCAGGACAGAGATTCAGGTACGAACAGTACCTTGAAATTTTAAAGGATGCTCATGTTGAAACAGACATTGAACCGTTTTTATCTGATAGCGCAATGGAAGTCCTTTACAAACCTGGACATTATCTTTTGAAAATATGGAATGTTGTTGTCGGATTCTTCTCACGATTTCTACTTATGTTCCGCGTCTTTGGTTATGATTACATATTTATTTATCTTGAAGCGAGTCCCCTTGGGCCTCCCATCTTTGAATTCCTATTGTTTTTGCTGAAAAGGCGGGTCATATATGATTACGATGATGCAATTTTTATCCGAAGAAAATCGAGCGCGAATCCATTAGTTTGGATGCTGAAATGGACTTCAAAGGTTAAGTACATAACTAGACACAGTTATAAAGTAGTGGTCTGTAATCGGTTTTTGCTCGATTGGGCATCCAGGTATAATCAAAATCCGGTATTGATACCCACTACAATTGATCCCTCGTATCATAAGCCGTTGAATAGAAAACAGGATGTTCGGGTCCTTCCGGTGATCGGTTGGACCGGATCATTTTCAAACCTGAACTATCTTGAAATCGTCCGGCCAGTGCTCAAGGCTTTGCAAGAAAAATATGATTTTGAATTCCGGGTTATTTGCGATATTGACCCGGACTCTACCGAGCTAAAGAATTACCGTTTTGTGAAATGGCGATTAGAGACAGAAATCATTGACCTTGGTGCCTTCGACATTGGATTAATGCCGGTGCCGGAGGGCACCTGGGGAAAAGGGAAGGTGGGTTTCAAGGGAATCCAGTATTCTGCTCTTGAAATTGCCCCTGTGGTTTCCTCCGTTGGATCGGGGCATGAAGTGGTTGAACACGGCAAGACCGGGTTTGTGGTTGATAACACCGAATCGGGCTGGTACGAAGCTTTGGAAAGATTACTGAAAAGCCCGAATATGATTGTCACGTTCGGGAAGGCTGCGAGGGCTAAGATCCTGAAAGAATACTCGGTCCCTTCTCAGGCGAACGCATATATTTCACTATTTCGATAGAGGGAGAATAGTACATGGAATTCTCGAAGGATACAAAAATATACATAGCAGGATGCGGCGGTATGCTTGGTGAAGCAGTTTATAATAAATTTAACACTATTGTTAATGTGTGTGCAACAGATATAGATGTTAGTGCCAATTGGCTCAGTTATGCCGATGTGCGGGAGTACAAGGCGATTAAAAAATCTGTTCTTGATTTTGGACCAGATATTATTGTTAATTTGGCAGCTCTTACCGATATGGAATATTGTGAAAATAATCAGGAAAATGCTTGGCTCACTAATGCTCTGGGAGCGGAAAACCTTGCTTTACTTGCGGCTAATTTAGACATCCCTTATGTTTATATATCAACCGCTGGTATTTTCGGGGGAGAGAAAGAATTCTTTAACGACTTTGACACGCCTAATCCACTGTCTTACTATGCCAAATCAAAATATCATGGGGAGTTGGTCACGAAACAATTTGTAAAAAAGCACTTTGTGGTAAGAGCAGGATGGATGATGGGAGGAGGGCCAAGCAAGGACAAGAAATTTGTAAATAAGATATACAGACAGATAATTAGTGGTGCTAAACAACTTAATGTTGTAGATGATAAACTTGGTACACCTACATATACTGTTGATTTTGCCAAAGGTTTATACAGGCTTGTAGAGAGTGAATTGTATGGGACATACAACCAAGTATGTGAAGGTTCATGCAGCCGCTATGATGTCGCGCTTGAGTTTATAAAACTGCTTGGTTTGGAGAAAGATGTTTTTGTAAAAAAAGTTCCTTCTGATTTCTTTGCTGAAGAGTATTTTGCACCGCGACCTCCCAGCGAAAAACTCGTATGTATGAAGTTGAAAGCGAGAGATATTTATGTAATGCGTGACTGGAAAACCTGTCTTGGTGACTATAGCGCCGTGTTCATCAAAGATTTAACGTCCAGGAAGCGACCAGTACGCAGGGAATACATTACCCAAGTAGTGAATATGTTCGATTGAAAGTCTTGATACCTTCAATTTCAGATGACTGAACTGACTCATCCAAAACCGGAAGCACGCAATTATAAAAACAAATTAAGGCTTGTTATATACATTGTCTTAAGTATTTCATGCCTTTTAATTATTGTCCCCAACCTCCAGGATATGGTAGTAGCAGCAGGAAATAGCTATAGCCCATATCCGGGCAAAAACCTGATGATTGATTATATGTTAGGAGTATTATGGGCTGCGACCTTAGGCTTCAGCATCTTATTTTGGCCCGTTCCATCACGGGATAGGAAGGCTCTGATATGGATCTGGTTGGTTAAGGCTGTCGTCGCATTAGTTTTAATGCTTGGTTATGAATACATATATGCATTCGATGTGGATGGCTATTTTACAAACGCAGTATCGCCGTATTTTATTTGGAAAGGCTTTAGCTTCGATAACGGTACATCTACGACGCAGCAATTGACTTGGTTACATCTCAAAATAGTTCCCGGCTCTTACCACGCGGCAAAAGTAGGTTTTGCAATGTTCGGTTTGGTCGGAGTCTATTTAATTTATCGAGCAGCGGTAATTTTCCTTCGCCGCGAGGACATCCGCATTCTTTATGTTTTAGCCCTTTTCCCGTCCATCCTGTTTTGGTCATCGATATTAGGCAAGGATCCGATTACGCTTCTGGGGATTTCGCTGTATGTCTATGGTGTTGTTGCGTGGCACCAACTTAAGCAACCACGGCATCTTTTGACGCTTGCACTTGGAATACTCATAGTTGCTCTAATCAGGCTTTGGCTTGCGCCTATTTTGGTTGCGCCGTTAATGGTTTTCATTATCGTAGGCAGGCGTAGTTTTATATGGCGTATGGCATTAATGGTAATTTGTGGGTCGGTGTTTATGCTCGCTTTACCGAAGATTCAGGATATGTGGAGCATGTCAACCGTCGAAGATTTATTTGAATTTCGGTCTTATGCCTTGGGAGCGTCTATCGGCGGAGGAAGCAGTTTTAGAGCACGGGAAATTACGGGCTTCAATATTTCGATGAAATATTTACCGCTGGGTATATTTATCGCACTATTCCGTCCATTGCCTTTGGATGTTCCTAATATCTTTGGAACCCTGCAGAGTTTGGATAATTTAATCCTACTCTTTCTACTATGTATGGCGGTGAAACGAACACGATTGAAGGAGCTGAAGGAACCTTTGGTGCTCTGGGCGATTTTTTTGGTTCTAACATGGGCTGCATTATATGGTAATGTTATATACAATTTGGGGACCTTAGTTCGTTATAAACTGCAAATTTTACCGGTCTTACTTGGATTATTGTTATATCTGAGCAGACGCAGAACAAGGAGCAAGCTTAGTACACAATTACGTTAACAGTACTCATGATGAGGCGTACATCGAAAAATTATCGAAGTATTTTTGAGGCAAGGCAAGGGACAAGCAATTATGTGAACTTTTTAAATGTGGAAAGACTACATCAATCATAGGAAGATTAAATATGAAAACATTACTTCTTCGTCCTTTTACTGATGCATCACAGGGCAACAGCCCTCCTCTTTCGCTGATGTACCTTTCCTCTTATCTGAAGTCGAAGCGGAGTGATGTAAAAATTGTTGATAACTGTGTTCATAAAAGACATTTAGAAAACTATAAAGCATCTAATGCTTATGTTCAGAACATAGTTCAAGAGATTGAGGATTACAATCCAGATATAATCGGCATGACTCTTTTCAGTCGCGAATTAGAAGAAATTGCTGCTATATGCAAACTGATAAAGCACGAGTTTAAATCTAAGATGCTTGTTTTAGGCGGTCCACATCCGACTGCAATGCCAGATGCAAGTTTGCAGCAAATTCCGGAATGTGATTTTGTTATACGCGGTGAAGGAGAAATAGCTCTTTATGATCTTG
>Ga0209636_10001329_pt1 | contig 24820 bp, 21 predicted proteins | sample DeeMarSWOR152_54_FD_187464 | JGI IMG/M metagenome (GOLD analysis project Ga0209636, IMG submission 187464) | Marine sediment microbial communities from White Oak River estuary, North Carolina - WOR-1-52-54 (SPAdes) (version 2) | ecosystem: Environmental > Aquatic > Marine > Intertidal zone >...
CCTAGCTGTATCCGTGGGCACTGTGCATGGATTTTACAAAGATACGCCCAGCATTGATTTCGAACGGCTTGGGCAAATATCCAGGCGAGTAAAGGTTCCCCTTGTTTTTCACGGCGGAACCGGATTGCCACCAGAAATCATTAAAAAAGCTGCTAGCCTTGGAGTGAGGAAGATCAACATAGGAACACTGATAAAAGGTGCATTTACTAATGGTATAAGAGAATACCTAAGCAGCCACCCAGGAGAAATAGATCCGAGAAAAGTATTAGGACCGGCAAGAGAAATGGTTGTCACAGCTCTTAGAAAGTCACTCCAGATGTTCGGTGCAAGCCATCACAACTGGCTTATGAATTCGTAGAGGAGGTACCCTTAAATATGGGAAAAAACAAGGGTAAATATACCATCAATGAAATCCTCACACAGCATGAACTCTGGACATCTGTCATTACAAGTGTTGAATCCAAGAGGGATGAGGTTTTGCCCCTTTTCAAGGATATTGAACGTGTTATTTTCACGGGCTGCGGTTCAAATTATTACATGTCACTCGGTGCAGCAATTCATTTTAGATTTTTGACAGGGATTCCTTCATCCGGCATTCCAGCATCTGAACTACTTCTCTACCCCAGGGCTGTTTTTGGAGGAGTAGAAAAGGCTCTTGTAGTTTCTCTGTGCCGTTCCGGTGAGACGACCGAAGTAGTAAAGGCAATTAATCTCGTGAGAAAATCAACTAATTTTGACACCCTTTACATCGGCTGCTATCATCAGAGTACCGTGGCACAGCTGTGTACCTGTAAAATTGCGTTAACCGAGGCCCAGGAAAAGAGCATAGTCACAACAAAGTCTCACACTGCAATGTTTCTCGCAGTTCAGATGATTGCAGGAATGTTGCACACCGAAGGAAATATTACAGGCAGTGCGTACTTAAAAGAGCTAAAAAGCCTTCCTGAAATAGGGAAAAGGATCATCGGGAACCTGCGGGAAAGAGTAAAGGGTATGCCCCTTGAAAGATATAAACAATTCGTGTTTCTCGGCAGCGGACCCTTTTACGGAATTGCCTGTGAATCGATGCTGAAGATGAAAGAGATGGCTATAGTCCCGTCAGATTCATTTCATTCCCTCGAGTTTAGGCATGGTCCAAAATCTATGCTTGGAGAAGATGTGCTTGTTTCGATTTTCCTTTCTGATACCGCTAGAGAATGTGAGGAGGTTCTTATCAGCGAAATTAAACAGCTCGGGGGTTCAGTAATTGTGGTGTGTGAAAAAGCCGATTCCTCCTTAGCTGAAAGCTCTGATTATTTAATTGAAATAGAAAGTAACCTCGGAGAGTTTTCACGCAGTGTAATATTGCTACCCGTTTCTCAGCTCCTTGCCTTTTATAAAGCATTATCAAAGAATATTGATGTCGATTCACCGAGAAACCTGACGTATTACGTGAGTTTGTAAACACTGTTATTTGACATTTAGAGGGTGTAAAATTATTATTCACACATGTGTCAGAAAATTGATTCCTCATTTTTTATTCGCCTTGCTTTAATGGATTACAGAGATGTATGCAGGCGCTCTCTTTCCGAGTTTGACGTTGAAAAGAAGATATACAGAGTTACTGCTTTTGGTCAGGATTATGAAGTTGATCCTGCACTACGAGATATTTATCCTTTGGAAAGTGAAGAAAAGCCAGTGAGTACCGAGCTGGGACTTTTAATCGTATTTTATCTCTTAAGATCACGGGACATCCCCTTGGCAAAGAAGTGGGTTAATGAGTTCAGTCTAAAGGGAGGTGCAATGTTTTTCAGAGGCCCACATGCAATCAGGAGTAAGGAGATAGCAGGTAGATTCGGTAATGATGTGGATGGTTTTAAGGAGGTCTGCTATGAGCTCGGCGGTCAGCCTGTTGATATGGGTGATGCTGCTTTTCGTTTTCAGGTTCTTCCACGAATACCTATTCTCGTAGTTCTCTGGTATGGTGATGATGAGTTTGAAGCTTCAGCAAAGCTGTTGATGGATGAAACCATTGATCAGCACCTGCCCCTTGACGTGATATATGCAATGGCGGTCGAACTGATTGGTATGCTTTTGGGTAGCAGCCGGAGGAGGAAATCAGAATGACAAGCAAGGAAAGGGTTTTAACTGTGCTTCATCATGAGGAGCCGGATCGTGTTCCACTCGGATTATGGGGAAGCTATTACACTCTGAACGATGATACTTATTTGAATGTGCTAGAATACCTCCATCTCGGAGAGCCTGTGTCTCCCTTCAGGAGGTATAAAACCCGTAATTCAAACTACTATGATGATCGTGTTCTGGATAGGCTCGGAACAGACATGAGGTATGTATGGTCAGGTTTTACTGATCTTGGGGGTGCACGCTCAGATACGCTAATTGATGCATGGGGAGTGCAGTGGCAAAGGATGGGTCCCCATATAACGAGCACATCCCCTCCGCTTGCAGGTGCGAGTGTTGAACAGGTTGAAGATTATGAGTGGCCAGATGTGGAAAAATATCTCACTCTTTCTGAGTTGAAGGAAAGAATGAGAGAGTTAAAAAGGATTGACACGTACGCAGTTGTGGCTCGGGCGGTGAACTCTTACGGACCATTCGAGCAGGCTTCAGTGTTGCGGGGTCGTGAGCAGTTCTACATGGATTTAATACTTGAACCTGAGCTTGCGCAGCTGCTGATTAACAAATGTACGGATGTTATTGTACGTCTGAATGAAATCTACCTTGATACTATTGGAAAGGACATAGATGTAATAGAAATCCCCGGAGACGACTATGGAGGCACAGAAGATTTATTAATTTCTCCAAAGATCTTTGATCAGATGATAAAGCCTGTGCTTGAAAGGATTGTTCGTCCAATAAAGCAGTTCAGGAAAGACCTTCCTGTAGCTTTTCACTCGGATGGGGTAATCATGAAAATTGTGGAGAAACTTGCAGATATTGGTATCGACATTTTGAATCCCCTTGAACCCTTGGAATCAAATGATTGGGAATCTGTTAAAGGAGAGTACGGGGACCGGCTCTGTTTCATGGGTGGAATAGATATAAAACAAGCAATGACAGGCTCCGTTTTTAACGTGGAAGAGGAGGTAAAACGTCGAATTAGAATATTTGCTCGTGGGGGTGGTTACATATTGACTCCTTCAAATCATCTGCAGAAAGATGTACCACCTGAGAACATTGTTGCCCTTTACGAGTTTGGACGTAAGTACGGCAGTTACCCTTTGTCGCTTTAAAATAGAAAAATCAAATTGATACAAAAGAAAAAGGAGGATGAAAAATGGAATTAGAGGCAAGAGTAATGGAGCTTGAAAATAGAATAAGTACTGTGGAAAATAAAATTAGCGACTTGGAGCAGGAAAATGAAACATTAATGGAAAGGGTCGAGGAGAACAGCATCGATATAAGCATGATAATAAAAGTCCTTCACAAAAAATTTCCTCAGGAAAAAGTATGATAGCGTGTAAGTAAAGCTTTCACATAAAAGGGCATTTTATCCAAGTCATCATCAGGTAAGAGGATTGATGTATGAAAGTGGCACTTGTGAATACAAATCGTATGTGGCCGCCAATAGGTCCTGTGGGCCTCGAATACGTGGCAGAGGCACTCCATTCACTCGGACACCAACCGGAAGTACTTGATCTCTGCTGGGAAGAGAATACAGAGTCAGCTATTTCTTCTTTTTTCAAGAAAAAAGAGTTCGGTTTGATTGGTCTTTCAATCCGCAATACAGACGATTGCGCCTATAGCTCGAGACAGTCCTTCATACATGAATACGCAGATATAGCGCGTTACATTCGTGCCTGTACTGATGCACCAGTTGTCCTAGGAGGTGTGGGATTTTCTGTAATGCCTGTACCAATATTGGAGCGTGTGGAGGTCGATCTGGGAATCTGGGGAGACGGTGAGTTTATCCTGCCTCTTCTTGTAGAAAAAATGGTGAAGAAAGATAGCTGGCTTGAACTGCCAAACCTTATACATCGCACTAATAAAGGTTGGACACGTAACCCGATAGTAACTCCTTCTTTAGATGATCTCCCCTTGATGAATCGTGGATGGTTCAATAACCTTCGTTACTACTATAAAGGAGGACAGGCTGGATTTGAAACCAAGCGTGGATGCCCGTGTAAGTGTATCTACTGCGCTGACCCTGTTGCAAAAGGGAGAGAGGTGAGGCTGCGTTCTCCAAGGGCTGTAGTCCATGAATTGAAAAAACTTGTTGAAATGGGTGTTTTACATTTTCACACTTGTGATAGCGAATTTAATATACCAGAATATCATGGGGAAGAAGTATGCGAAGAAATAATTAAACAAAATATGGGTCAAAAACTACAGTGGTATGCCTACTGCGCACCTACTTTTTTCTCGCGAGAGCTTGCCAGGTTACTACACAGCGCAGGTTGTGTGGGGATTAACTTTGGTACGGACAGTGGTGATGACAGTATTTTAAAACGGCTTGGACGGAATTATACCGCAAATGATATTGAGAACACGGTTCAGATCTGCAAAGATGTAGGGATAACAGTTATGCTGGATCTATTGCTTGGAACACCTGGAGAAACAGAAAAGAGCATAGTTTCAACAATTGAGCTCATGAAAAGAGTGGAGCCCGACTGTGTAGGTATTAGTGTGGGCGTTCGAATATACCCTGGGACTGTCATGGGCAAGTTGGTTGAGAAGGGCAAATTGAAGGAGGGTCTTTCTGGGAAGCCTGCAGGTACAGAGCCCATTTTCTACATTGAACCAGATGTTGCTCCATTTATCTTTGACCTCCTTGACCGTCTCATTGGAAATGATCCACGTTTCTATTTTATGAATCCCTCAAAGCCCGAAGTTAACTATAATTATAACGCCAATCAAAGGCTGATGGATGCGATTAATAATGGTTTCAGGGGCGCATATTGGGATATACTCAGGAAGTACTCTCCCTAGCATATTATTCTTATTGAGCAACCAGAGGCAGTGTGCTATAATTTAGCTGTATTACAACCTGTAGATTAGTTCCGATATTATATCTTCCATTTGTTCATTATTATTACAGACAATTAGTATAGACAGTCACAAAAGGAGGGGTGATATGAAGGCAGGTATTATATTCACCGGGTCGGGACCAATTCTTATATTGACGAGTTATGATTCTTTCACCAATAAAGATATTGTTGATAAATTAAAAGCAAAAGGGATAAAGAAATTTGTTGTGCGAGAGCTTCCTGTTGATTTGGTAAAAACAAAGTATGGGCAGCATTATAATGTAGTCCTTGGTGATCTTAAACAAACCGACGATTTGCGAGTTCTTGATTATAACGGACATAATGTATTCTACAACTTCTCATTCAAAGAAATGGGTCCTCCAACGTATTATGAGTAATAAAATAATAATTACAGCTGGAAATTAATTAAGTGATTGAAATTAGAGAATATCGAATCCTGAATTACATCTCAGGGTGCATAAGGGGAGTAGGTGAGTTCACAGCTTTTTGCAACACCTGGATGTACGCATTGCCCCTGGATGGTGTTAATTCCCTTTGTAATAGCACTATTTTGTCTGGCAGCTTCTTCAATCCCCTGATTTGCAATCTGTAAACCGTACTGAAGCGTTACACTAGTAAGCGCAATTGTGGAAGAACGTGCTACTGCCCCAGGCATATTTGATACACAGTAGTGCACTATACCATCAACTATATATATGGGATCGTCATGGGTTGTTGGACGAGAGGTCTCTGCAAAGCCACCCTGATCAACTGAGACATCGACAATAACAGCTCCCGGTTTCATTAATTTTAGCTGTGAGCGTTTAATCATTTTAGGTGTAGCTTCACCGTGTACAAGTACTGCTCCGATCACTATATCTGATTCTTTAAGAATATATTCAATATTTGCATCAGTAGCATAAAGAGTGGTGATAGAGCTTCCAAAGATATCATCAAGATAGGAGAGTCGTTTTGCGTTTATATCAAGTATCGTAACATTTGCACCTATACCAACCGCAACTTTACATGCATTTGTTCCTACAACTCCACCACCTATGATACTCACCGTACCACGCCTCACACCAGGTACGCCGCCAAGAAGAATCCCACGTCCACCGTATGCTTTTTCCAGATACTTTGCGCCTTCCTGAACCGCAAGCCTGCCTGCTATCTCACTCATAGGCGTAAGACATGGGAGAGAGCCATCGGAGAGTTCAATAGTTTCATATGCGACTGCCGTCACTTTTTTTTCTAAAAGTTTTAGGGCGAGCTCTTTATTGGCAGCAAGATGGAAGTAAGTATAGATAACCTGGTCTTCATGCAGAAACCTGTACTCTTCTTGAACAGGTTCTTTTACTTTGACTATCATCTGGCATTGGTCGAATATTTTTTCTTTTTCATCTACTATGACTGCACCACTTCGTTCGTACTCATCGTCCTCATACCCAGACCCAATTCCTGCCTCTTTTTCAACTAAAATTTCATGGCCATGGATGCTGTACGCTTTCACACATTGAGGTGTCATTCCTACGCGATATTCATGTTTTTTTATTTCCTTTGTTACACCTATCTTCATGCATGCCTCCATACACAGTGATATGCAATGAGCTTTCCATTAAAAATAATATGGAAAGGTACCTGAAAATTCTCCTGTCTCAAAGACACTTTGAAAAAGGGCGTCGAGTCCTGGTCGATAAGGATCGAAGCATGCGGCAATAAATATCGCATCTTTTGTGAATTGATACGCAGAAAAGGGATTATTAATCGACAGAATGCAGAATGGGATGCGTTCTTCAACACACATTTTTGCCCATTCGATCTGACGTAGATTTGCAAGACCGAGAACAGCGAAGTCATAGTACCCCAAATAGGGGCGCACCTCATCTATTTTCTGGTTATTGGAACGCCTATCTGGTAGATATTCAATATGAACAATATCCCATCCAGATAAATAACTTTGCGCCAGATAAGCAAACTCTTCAGTAGGAGCTAGAATAATGCCTTTCAATTTATTATCGCGAATACTCTTGAAATATGCTGGGAGAGAACCTTTTATGTGAGAAGAGAGAAGGACAATTCCCTCATGCGTTGCTTTTCTGCTTTCTTCAATTGCACGCACTTGGAGCGGTCCGAAGTCTCCATTTAAAGTCTTCATTGAATAAAACTTTAAAAGATACTTCTTTTTAATTCTTAATATGCGCAGTACCTTTTCGTTGAGTTCTTCTTCGCTGAGTATACCCTTTCTGAAATAATCGGCAATATTGTCTATTATTTTTACTTGCTTGGATTTTGAATGGGATACCAGCATAATATCATTTCCAGCCTTAAACGCGAGGGTAAAGGCTTGAAGGATGTCCTTTGCATATTTTTGTGAACCTTTCATTTCTAAATCATCTGTTACGACGATTCCATTGAACTTCATATCTTCACGAAGGAGATTATTCACAATGGTGGATGAAAAAGATGCTGGATACTCAGAGTCGAACTCAGTATAAATGATGTGTGCAATCATACATCCATCAAGAAGACCTGCACCTAAAAGACGTGAATAAGGAAGAAGGTGAATCTGCTCAAACTCCCTTTTTGTTGTATTTACCACTATTAGTCTGTGATGGCTGTCAAAATCAGTCATTCCATGACCTGGAAAATGCTTTGCTGTAGCGAGTATGCCCATTTTTTTCTGCTCTTCGACAAAGGCTTTTACCATTGCTGAAACGAGATTTGGGTCAGAGCTATATGAACGGGTACCTATGGCATTATTATGAGGGCTTGTCAATACATCAGCGCATGGCGCAAAGTTCATATTTATACCAAGCTCGAAGAGAGTAAATGCAATGAGCCGTGCAACGTTTCTATTATTCTCAGCGTAGGATGTAGCACCAATGAGTCCTGCACCCGGTGGACGTGCTATTCCCGGGAATCTGATATGATTAACAACTCCCCCCTCAAGGTCTGTTGCAATGAATGGAGGTATACCATTCTGTGGGGCATAAGTATACGCCGTGATGGAGTTTGTGAGCTCTATGAGCTGCTGTTTTGACTGCACATTACGTAAAAATATTTTTATATTTCCCAGCTTTCCAGTGGTAAGCCACTCCCTATAATCATCATCTAAGGAAGCGCCGTGAAATCCAAATATAAGAATCTGTCCAATCTTTTGTTCCAGACTCATATTTTCAAGATAGGTCTGGATATCTTTTGTAAAAAAATTATTAAAAAGACTGCTCTTCTCTGCATTTACTTTTATATAGTAGAAAAGGGGAGAGACGATTAGTAGAGTGATAAAAATCAGAATTTTTATTCCAGCTTTCATTTTGAAGCTTAATTCTGCTTTTAATTGCTATAAAGAGAGAAACCCGACAGAATGTTTATAAACTTTTTAAATATTCCTCATTATATAGTATCGTACAAAAACTAATGCTGATCCACCCATTTTAAATATGTACTATAGTAAGCGACGATATCTTATTATGTAAAAATATTCATCATTTGAGAGCGTTTTACAAAATATTCAGAGGGTTCTCTCTCACTTCTTTTAAAAGAGAAATCGATATACTTTTTATAAAATGGTACTTGCAGATTCTTATTTTTATTATGAGTGGGCTATGCACATCTGACGTGCATAACCCACCCACAGTGATGCTCTAGTAGATTCTGGTTACTTTCACATTATCGATGCTTACCGATACACTGTTCGTCCGAAAAGATAGATATCCACCACCCTTTATTGGACCACCAAGGTAAAAAGGATAGTAGTATTTGTCAGGGTCAAATGGATCATAGAACTTTCCTTCACCTGTTGCCGTATCGATGAACAGTTTGATAGGAACCGTTGCCTCGAGATACTCATATTTAAGATAACCGCTGGGCACGATAATCATGTCCCCATATTTCAGGGGATTTCCTCCGGGATATATCTTTGAGTGAAGCTCCATTCTTGTTTTTGCTGTACTCTCATATACCTGGATATAACCGCCGGGATATCCATAGTGCTTTGGATCCCATGTAACCCAGCCGAGTACTGATTGGCCGTTTCCCCAGCTTCTCACATTAGTTGGATCATTTACGCACACATGAATTCCGAATCCGGCATAATCATCTTCACCACCGCTGACGTATCTGAGATCAAACTCATAAAGCATCTTCCCGGACTGATAAACCGGCACATGAATCATAGCCATATTTTCCCGTGTATCGGTCTGTGTTAGCCTTCCTCTGATTACTCTCCAGGTTCCACTTACTGGTGTCCATCCGGATAGAGAAGGATCAGAAAAGTTTTCTGAAAGCCTTACTGTTTGGGAGAATGCAATCGCCGAAGCAAACACAAACAACACCACTAGCCCAACTCTTACAATTTTCATTTATGTATCCTCCTTTGAATAATATTGATTAAAAAAGTCTGTTATAAATCATTATCCCTTTTCCTTGCCCTCTCGTCAAGTATTTTTATAATTTATATTTACAAAATTTTTGAATTTTTATAAATACCCCCTGAGTTTTTTGTATTATTAATAGTATAAGGGTAGATATGATAAGGGTAGATATGGAGAAATTGAAGAAAATCATTGTAGTTATTTTCCTTTTATTTTTCAGTGCATGTTCGGTTAAAGTTGGGGTTAAGGTTCCTGAAGAAAAAGTGATTAAACCAATTCCTGTTTCTGATAATCCTTATGTCCAGCTACTTAGGGCACTCGAATCCTTTGAAGTTGATGCAAATATTCTTCTTAATCCCGGTATGTTTACAGTTCCTGAACTTCCGGCCATAAAAAGCGTGAGTATAGAGGCTCCTGAAAATATTAATCTCCATGTTTATTTGAATCTCAATATTGAGAAAACTTACGGTGAGGCCCAGGATGGCTCGAAACATCTGATATCGATCAGACCAGATGTAGTAAGGGCAGATATTACCCCAAATAAACCCATCCCTGTTAGAGGAAGGGGGATAGGATTTGATTTGAAAGAGCTGAGCTACAAAAAACAAACCTTAACAACCGAGATGAGGGTCAAACTGGATCTTATATCCTTTTTTATATCCCCTGCTGTTGGTATTCCAGTTGATCAGATTAATCAAGATGTAATTATAAAATTGATCAAAGAGATACATATAAACTCCTTGAAAGGGGAGTTCACACCTGGAGAGGTTTTAAACGTTAAAGCTATGGCTATGCGTATACAGAAAGATAGCAGTGTGGTGCTGAAAGATACAATTTATAGAAATGCTGAAAGTGTATCCGGATTTGTTTCCCTTAAACTCGCACTTGAGGATATACACTGGATCGGTACAGGTGTATCTCTCTGGGGAGATAATGGGAGTGTTCTTGAGGTAAGTAACGTAAATTTTTCTTATGAGAAAGGTTTATTGACAGTCCAGGGTAACAATAATCCTTTGAAATTATTTTTTGCTGGTTCATTTACATCAGAAGTCGGAGAGCTTAATGTTAATCCTTCTTCCGAACTTATTCTTAGGTCCTTTACTGCGGAATATGGCAGAGATTCTGAACCAGTGGTGAGAGCAACAGCGGGAACTAGGTGGGAAGTATCTGAAGGTTGGATTAATATTGCAAGAGGAAAAGTCATGCTCCAGAGCTCTGAACTTGAGGTTTCAGAAGCTGATATAATGCGGGATGGGAGCGCTACCTTTCTGAGAGTGAAAGGCATGAACATGGATGCTCAGCTCTCCTATAGAGCTAAGGACCCCGAGGAGATACTCCAGATTGTCAATGAAGAATTGGGAAAAGATATAAAGCCTCCTGTGCTATCATTAAAAGCGACCCACATATATCTGCCTGGTCAGAATTATAGGATTGAAGACCTTCATTTTGAAATAAAGAACTGGGAAAGGGTGAACCAGGCATATGGGAAGTTTTTCCTGAAAATAACACCAGGGTCCCTTATGGATTTTGGATTGGTTTTACGTTTATCACTGGATACACGTATTGATGCTACGGTGGGGGTTGACGAACTAAAAGTGCCCCTTAACTTTGAATATGATGGAACAATAGAAAGGTTTACTGGTACCAGTGGCTTTGATGTAGCCGGCTCCCTGAAAACTAATACACCTGCCCTTGTTTATAGAGATATACTTGGAAATTACATAACAAAAGTTCCCAAACAGTTGGGGGGCGTGAAAAAGACCAATTTCAATGTTTTTATTCTTCCATCAACCCTAACCCTTAGGGCGAAGGCGCGCATTGCCCAAAAAGAGGATGAGTACTATCTTGAGTTAAGTCAGCTAGATTTTTCTGGAAATCTTCACACTGAGTTTAATGCTGGAAAGGTAGCATTGATACACCTGGAGGTCCCCTTTGGATCTGATGCGGTGTACGGAATATCCGCTTCAATGAAGCTTCCGACAGGAAAATCTCTTAAGTTCAGAGATGAGGTAAAGATCGAAGGCGAAGTCCTCACTACTCCCTTTTCTGCTTTAGAAACTATTACTTTGCCCCTGGGCAGATTGCTATGAATGAATAGATGGTTAATATTATATTTTTCTTTTTTAAAATATCCAAAGTCGTTATGCAGGTAAGTAGATTTTAAATATAGATCCTTTTCCAATTTCACTGGAGACAGTTATCCAGCCCTGATGTTTTTTAATAATTCCGTACACAACAGAAAGCCCAAGTCCAGTACCTTCGCCACTCTTTTTTGTCGTGTAGAATGGTTCAAATATATTCTGTAAGGTTTCCTTACTCATTCCGATTCCAGTATCTTCAATTGTGAGACACACAAATTTTCCGGGTCGGGCGTATCTGAAAGATTTTATGTAATTCTTTTTAATTCTTATATTCTCAGTTTTGATTACAAGCTTTCCACCCTTTGACATAGCATCTCGTGCGTTTACTGCTAAATTCATAATTACCTGTTCAATCTGAGTTCGATCTATTTTTGCAATCCAAAGATCCGGATCAAGTTCCAGCGATATGGCGATGTCTTCTCCTATAATTCGCTTCAGCATGTTAGAAAGATTTTCAATGATATCAGACAGATTGAGGGGTTTGAACTCCATGGGCTCCTTTCTGCTGAAAATCAGAAGCTGATGCACAAGTTTTGCCGCTCGTTGAGTGGCAAATCGAATCTGCTGTAAACTGTCCTTAAGTTGATTATGGTTTTCAATTTGAAGAAGAGCCAGGTCGGTGTACCCGAGAATTGCGGTAAGGAGATTGTTGAAGTCATGGGCTATGCCCCCCGCAAGACGGCCAATACCTTCAAGCTTTTGTGATTGAATAAGCTGTGATTGGAGATCTTTTTTCTCTTTCTCTGCTCTCCTGTATTTCGTTATATCAGTAAACAGCATAATAAGTTGGCCCATTACAGGGCTATAGGCATTTATTTCGCAGAACTTATCTATTTCATCAAAAAACTCTATAGCGTATTCAGATTTACCATTTTTAATTACATTTTTATACGTTGAAATCACATAATTTTTAAGCCAGGGCAGTACTTCCCCAACGTTTTTTCCTATAATGTTATCTTTCTTAACACCCGTGAGGCGCTCGAAGGCGGGATTTATATCGAGAAAACGACTATTTTCTGGAACGCCATTGTTATTCACAAGAATTTCACAGAACATAAACCCATTAAGCATTTCATTATAGAGTTGCTCGTAATAATGCTTGATTTTCTGATCGTTAACACTCCTTACAGTCCCGCCTGTGTCGATGATGTTACCCTCCGATTTGTTAATTCTATTCTCTTTTAATACTAATATGTCATTATCTTATGACTTATTTAAAAAAATTCATTTTGCCAGCATTTGTATTGCATTTTCGGAAATCATGCGTATGCCCTAATCACCCACACCGATTCTATTGGTGATAGAAACAAGGTACAGGGAAGCACCCTGTGATGCTTCCCTGTGATGCGGTTTTCATTAGAAATTCCCGCTACCGCCGCCTGCATATGCCGACCCGTAGTAGTTTGGCTCAGTTTTCTTTTCCTTCCCCAGGATGGGAGAAACGAAAAACAGACCAGCAATAGCAACGATGATTGTGATAACGATTAGCAGCTTTTTCATGATAGGTGCCTCCTTATGATATTTATTGTATTTTTAGGGGTACCACCCCTTTTTATATCCTCTTTTTAAATACCTCGAAGACTCATATAGAAACCAGTCCCCTTTCAAATCTTTTAAGACCCTTTTCCACCACTGACATGAATAATTCACCATTTATCGGCCAGCGCATAACGTACAGGATATTGTACTGCCGAAGAGTAAGCTCCAGCTCTGGTGAATAGTTCTTCATTGCAATGATCACTTTGATGTCGCTGAATCGCTTTCTGAGAAACGGGAGAAATGCAGCCATTGATATATCAGCCAGTTTTACATCAGCTATGAGCAGATGAACCTTGAAGCGATCAAGGGCTTCGATGAGTGTAAGAAAGCTGTTGGCCCTTATTATGCGGTATTCATGGGATGAAAGTAACCTTGTCAGGTAATCAATATCCGACACATTGGGAAAGGCTAAAAGAATTGTTTTTTTGGGTCTTGTGTATGGCTTCATAATAGCATTCTTTCTCTATTGAATTAGATTTCTTACTGTATAAAAGCAAAGTTTGTTCCAGAATAAAGAAATAGACAGAAATTTTAATTTCTTAAATAGCAATGGATTATAATAGGATGTGCAAATGTAGAGACAAACTAGATGGAAAAGTTTTTCCCGATTCCGGACTCATGTCCGATTTCTGGAAAAAGTCTTTATTGCATATGGAGAAGTGGCTACTTGTTTGAGGGATCATCTATTCCATATTTTTTTATCTTTTCATATAATGTGGATTTGCCGATTCCCAGAATCCGGGCTGCGTCCTGTATGTTTCCGGAAGTTTTACGTAACGCATCGAGGATTGCTTCACGTTCAATATCTTTGAGAGTTTTTACTTCTGGTGATGAATGGGGGAGAACATCTGAAGATGTTCGAAGGGTAGGTGGCAGATCAACCGGTATAATCCATTCACTTGAACCAAGGGCGATTGCCTGCTGGATAACATTTTCCAATTCCCTTACATTACCCGGCCAGTGATATGATTGAAGGAGCTCAAGGGTTTCCGACGTGACTCCCTTTACAGCTCTCTTTTCAGTTATATGTTTTTTTATGAAATGGTTGACCAGAAGAGGGATATCCTCCTTATGCTCTCTTAAGGGGGGAACAAAAATAGGAATAACGTGAAGCCTGTAAAAAAGATCTTCTCGAAACTTACCTTCCTTAACTGACTTTTCGAGCTCACGATTAGTTGCCGCAATAATACGTGCTTCTATTTTTTCAATGCTTGTTGCACCGATAGGTCTTATTTCTCGCTCCTGTATCGCTCGAAGGAGCTTTGCCTGTACCTGCAGGGGGATTTCAGTAATCTCATCGAGAAATACCGTTCCCTTTCCTGCCAGTTTGAGAAGGCCTGTTTTAGAGTATTGAGCATCTGTAAATGCTCCTTTCACATGACCGAAGAGCTCGCTTTCAACGATGGTGAGGCTGAGAACACTACAGTCTATTGGGATAAAGGGCTCACCTTTACGCTCACCGTAATAGTGGATAGCTTTTGCCACCAGCTCCTTTCCTACACCACTTTCCCCCATGATTAGGACGGTATTATCAGCGCCAAGCATTGCCTCAATCCGTTCAAATACCGACTGGATAGTGGTCGATCGCCCGATGATTCCATATTTCTCAATGGTACCTTCTTCAAGAAAATCTAATCTTGATGATTGCCAGCTCTTAAGTACCTTTCGCATGGTGTTCCTGATTTCGTGGAGAGAGCAGGGCTTTGCAATGTAATCAACAGCACCCAATTTCATTGCTTCTACCGCTGTTTCAATAGAACCAAACCCTGTAATAATGATCACTGGAAGACCTGGGGATATTTTTCTACAGTGAATGAGAAAATCAAGCCCTCCCATTTTCGGCATTTTTAGATCGACAAGTGCGAGGATAAAGTTATGTTTCTTTATCAATTCAACAGCTTCGATTCCATCGAATGAAGAATGGGGTTCAAGCCCCATTTCCATGGATATTTCCTCACATAATTCACGGAACCCTTTGTCGTCATCGACTATAAGAATTTTTTGCCTATCTGAATCCAACATAAACAACTATCTCACAATGATTGAAATTGATTTATAATGTAAAGAAAATATTTATATTACATTTGATATTAATAAACCTTTTAAATAAGTATATAAATAACCATCAAGAAATACAAATTCTATATTAAATAACCTTAAATTTAACGAAATTCGAATCGTTATTGACATTTTCTGCTTTTCTGTTTAGCATAACACCGATAGTCATATGTGAGGAGGTTCTATGTTATTAGTGATCTTACGAAGGTCTATTATGTTTTACATGATATTGGTTTTCTGCTGTTTCATTTTTAATACGGTATTTGCAGGAACAGAAGAAAAAGAAGCAATACCGCAAAGAGGAGTATATGGAGGGATATACAGGAGGGGACTTGAGAATGATCCCGTGACTTTGGACCCTGCAAGGCTATACGATATATATGATGTGGTGGTGACGCAGCAAATAATTGAAGGGCTCGTGCAGTATAGCGATAATCTCATGGTGATTCCCTGTATTGCAGAATCCTGGGAATCTTCACGGGATAATCTTCGCTGGAGGTTTCACCTGAAGAATGGGGTAAAGTTTCACAATGGAAGGGAGGTCATAGCTGAAGACTTCGTGTACTCCTTTACACGGATACTTGATCCGAAAACTGGATCAGTAGCATCTTCACTGTTATCAAGAATAAAAGGGGCTTCTACATTCATGGAGGGAAAGGCAGAAAGAGTTGAGGGATTGAGAGCGCTGGATCGTTACACTCTGGAGATACTCCTTGAAGAACCCTTTCCACCGTTTATTTCAGCTCTTGCAATGGCAAACTTCGGTGTGGTACCGAAAGAAGAAGTTGAGATGCTTGGCGATGATTTTGGCGTTCACCCTGTTGGAACCGGACCGTACCGCTTTAAAGATTGGAAAAGAAACGAGGAGGTTGTGCTTGTTGCCAATGACGAATATCACGAAGGTCGGCCGTATCTCGACAAAGTAATATTTAAAATATTTCCCGGGGGTAAGACAGAAATAATGTTTGATGAGTTTGAAAAAGGGGACCTTGAAGATTCCCTTTTACCCAGGGATATGATGGAGCGAGTTTTAAATGATGGGAAGTATCAGGTCTTACGCCGTCCATCATTGACAATTCGTCTTTTTATCATGAATAATTCAATCCCGCCATTCAACAATAAAAAGATAAGACAGGCGCTGAACTATGCCATTGACAAGGAGAGAATAACCTCAGAGATAGGTGGGGGAAAGCTCATTTCTGCAAGTGGACTTCTACCCGAGGGAATGGCTGGCTACCAGCCTGATGATACAAATTATCCCTATTCACCAGAAAAGGCTCGTCGGCTGCTTGTTGAAGCTGGTTTTCCTGAAGGGAGAGGGCTCCCTGTTGTGCAGTTCTGGTCGGGTGCTACATCTAAAGGCCCTGTTGCAGAGGATAAAGCGGTTAAAAGATACCTGGCTGCTGTTGGAATACAGGCCGAGTTTAACTATCTTACTGACTGGCCAGGTTTTAAACAAATGCTGAAGGAGGGAAAGGCACCGATTTTTAAGTACAGCTGGGGTGCCGACGTGCCAGATCCAGATAATATTCTCACTCCTCTCTTTTACTCAAAAAGTCCACACAATGTAGTCTTCTACCACAATCCCAGAGTAGATACACTCATTGAAAAGGCTCAAAACGAATCTGATTATCTCAAGCGCATATCCCTCTACTCTCAAATCCAGGACTTGATAATGGATGACGCACCTGTAATTCTCATGAGTTATCTTGCTTACGCACGAGTATTTCAACCCTATGTAAGGAATTTCGAAGGAAAGGCTCTTGGGGATCATTATTTTACATTAAAAAGAGTCTGGATTGAAAAGGAGGAAGCTGAATAGTTGATGCACCATTTAATAAGACAGGTTTTTAAACGGCGTAAATGGGGGCTACGAAAAAAGTTCATACTGTACATGCTTCTTTTCATAATTATGCTTATGAGCGGTGTTTTCTTTCTGGTTGAAAAAAACAACCGTTCGGTAATACTCACAGAATGGAAGAAGCGTGGAGTGTCCAATGCCATGTATCTCGCGGCCCTTTCTACCTCGCCACTTCTTATGTACGATTATCCAAAACTCGAGCAGAATGTCGATGAGGTGGCTAAAGAGCCGGATGTTGCCTATGCAATAATAACGGACAAAAGTGGTAAGATCATAGCTCATAGTGAACAGGATGAACTTACTGGTCAAATCCTGGAAGACCCGGTAAGCCGTAAAGCAGCAGATTCAAGTGATCAACTCATTCAGGAATTTCAGTACGATCACACAGGTGAGGAAATCTGGGATATTGCTTATCCCATTTATCAGGGTAGTACAAAATGGGGGATGGTAAGAATAGGCTTTTCTAAAGAATCTTTGCAGGATGAAATTATTCGCAATAGGAGAGATATTTTCATTTTTTCTCTGATTGCGCTGATCATTGCAGGAACGGTAGCAACCGTAATTGCAGATCGTATATCCGGTCCGATAAGGAAGCTTTCCGAAGGAGCTCTCTCAATCTCCAAGGGAAATCTGAATCAGACGATATCCATTCGCACAGGTGATGAAATTGAAGAGCTCTCAGAGACATTCAATAGAATGACCAGTGAACTCAAGAAAAACCGTGACCGACAGAAAAAGCTCATCGGGGAACTCTCAAGGAAAAATCTGATCCTGAAAAGAGAGATAGCAGCGAGGGAGCGTCTTGAAGAGGAGATTATAAAGATAGAGCGACTCAGAGCACTGGGTGAAATGTCTGGAGGAGTTGCGCATGATTTTAACAATATTCTTGGCACGATCCTTGGGCGCGCTCAACTTCTTTTAGAAAAAATAGTTGATCCACGGGTGAAAAAGGGTATCGAAGTTATTGAAAAGGCTGCTATGGATGGGGCTGAAACTGTAAGAAGAATTCAGGAGTTTACACGAGTAAGGGCTGATAACCGTTTATTTATTCAAATGAACCTCAATGAGGTTTTAAATGATGTGATTGAGTTTACAAGAACACGATGGAAAAATGAAGCCCGGGCAAAGGGGATTAATATCGAGATCGATACGGATTTTAGCATCATTCCTCCGATAGCAGGTGACCCTTCTGGATTGAGAGAGGTTTTTACAAACCTAATAATTAATGCATTAGATGCAATGCCCGATGGGGGTTTGATTACTATAAAAACCTACTGTGAGAGGGATATGGCTGTAGTAAGAGTTTCTGATACAGGAGTAGGAATGGGTCCTGATGTACAGAAGAGGATATTTGAGCCTTTCTTTACGACTAAGGGAAAGGGAGGAAATGGCCTTGGGCTTGCGATGTGTTACGGTATTATATCCCGACATCGGGGAAAAATTTCACTCAAAAGTAGGGAAGGGGAGGGAACAACATTTACCATTCTTGTTCCCATTAACCTGCCGGGTAGTGAATCCCAAGCGTACCAGGTTTCCGAGGTGGATATTATACCTGCAAAGATCCTTATAATTGATGATAACGAACAGATGCGGGCAGTGCTTACCGATATTCTGATCCAGTCGGGCTGTGAGGTTGATAACGCAGGGGGCGGAAAGGAGGGTCTTGAGAATCTCTCAATGTCAGATTATGATATTGTTATAAGTGACCTTGGAATGGAGGAAATGACCGGATGGGACGTGGCTAAGAGGGTGAAAGCAAAGTCACCTTCTACAGCTGTCGCATTGATCACTGGTTGGGGTACACAGCTTGATGAGTCTATTATTCATGAAAGGGGTGTCGATTTTATTGTCTCGAAACCCTTTAGAATCGAAGAGGTAAGACAGCTTATAAACAGGGCGATGACAATCAGGAAAAACAATGAGAAAAAATTAAGTTAGCGTGTCTTTTTATTACTTCAGCAGATTTCTAAAAAATCTGAGGCGAAGCGCACGATCATACTCACCAAACCTGAAGAAGTTCTCTACAAGCATTTTAGCAAATACCTTGTCCCTGCTACTGATTTTGATTGCCTTTTGCATAATTTTGTTTAACAAGGCCATATTATTGCCGCGTAACATCGGCTTCAGATATCTTCCAAACTTTTCTTTACAACGAAGTTCATACCAGGAGACCCCTTTTTTATCAATTATTGTCTGCGCCGCTAATTTTCCTGACATCATTGCAAAGAATATGCCTTCACCTATAGGTCTTACAAAACCAGCCGCATCTCCAGTTATTAATACATTATCCTTGAAGAACCTTTTAATTGGAGCCAGAGGAATGATCTTTGACCGGTAACATTTCTCTCTTATAGATATAAGATCCCTCTCTTCCAGATAATCGATATATGAATAGTATATATCTCTGATATCTCTTTGAGGCAGGTGAGCTCCAATTCCGATATTGACGTATCCCTTCTTTGGAAAAATCCAGCAGTATCCTCTGATACCTTTGAATAAGTAATGTATATAAGCAGTATCAAAGTCTTTTTCTACTGGATAATCATATTCCATGCATATCCCTGTTTTTGGGTAGTCCTGTATTCTTCTGGCACCTGTTGCATTGACTATGATATTTCCCTCCGGTTGCTTCCCTATATAGAACTTTGCTCCCTGCTTTATTGCATTTTTCAACAGAAAATAATCAAAATCCTTTCTTAAAAATGTCTGTAGTACTGGAAGCTCTGAGGTATAGGAAGCTGTTCTTTCTCCACAGGTTAGATGAACGTTATTTATATTTTTTCCTTTAAGTTCCTTAATAAATGGGAATTCTGAATAATAGGATAGGGGATTGAAAAGTCCTCCCGCGCAGGCCTTATCTCTTGGGAAAGCTACCCTGTCAATGAGCTCAACATCGATTCCCCTTGCAGCAAGATAGTAAGCGGCTGTGCTTCCTGCGGGCCCGGCACCGAGGATAGATACTTTCATTTTTTTAAACAGTAATTAGTCGTTGGTGTCTTTGAGACAAGAATATAGTAGTAAACAGTAAAAAATATCAAATACAATTAGTCATTTTACAATGTCGTTTTATTAAAAGCAAAACAAAACTATTCGTGTAGCAATTGAGAGTGTGAATAAAAAGGTATACGGCGTTCGTAAAATAGCCTTGACTGCGCTGAGGTTCTTTATATAATTCTTTAAAAATTGGTATAGCCCTTGGATTTAAGCCAAAGTACAATTTAAGGAACGGAATAAAAGAGACAGCGGTGTAGTATAAAAAAAGGATGGATAAAATGAGAGCACTCGTAACCGGTAGCAGTGGATTCATAGGGAGTCATCTGGTAGAATATCTGCTTGCGAAAAATTATGACGTGAGCTGTTTTGTCAGGCAAACAAGCAATCTGCAGTGGCTGAAGGGTTTAGATGTAAAGTTTGCTTACGGAGATTGCAGTAAGAAAGAAACACTCTATGATGCTGTCAGGAATCAAGATTATGTATTTCACCTCGCTGGGAAAATAAAAGCCACTGACTGGGATACCTACTACAGGGCAAACTATCTTGGCACAAAAAATATCGTAGAAGCCTGCGCTGAAGTGAACCCTGACCTTAAACGTTTTATCTATGTTTCCAGTATTTCTGCTGCTGGGCCATCGGTGAGAGGAAGATTAAAAAAGGAAGATGAGGAATGCAGACCTATAAACGAATATGGAAAAACGAAACTCCTCGGAGAAGAAGCTGTAAAATCCTATGCAGGAAAGATTTCTTACGTGATAATTCGGCCGCCGAATGTGCTGGGACCCCGCCAGGAGGACCTATACAGCATTTTAAAGATCATTAAACGCAGAATAAAGCCTCTTTTAGGAAATGGAGATAAGCAGTTAAGTATCTGTTTTGTACAGGACCTGGTACGGGGGATTGAGATGGCCGCAACCCGTGAAAACACAGTAGGAAAAATTTACTATATCACAGATGGTAAAACCTACTCATGGCTAAATATAGCCGATGTGATCGCAAAAGAACTGGGAGTGGCGGGTTTTTTAATTTCTATTCCATATCCAATACTTATTATCATTACGGTCATGATGGAATTGTTTGCCAAAATAAGAGGAAAGAAAACATTTTTCTCAGGTAAACAGGTTAAGCAGATCAGGGAGACTTACTTGACCTATGATGGTTCAAAAGCGGAGAGGGATTTTGGGTTCAGGGCCCGTATTGATCTTGAAACAGGAATCAGAGATACCATAGCATGGTACAGGCAACAGAGACTTTTATAATTCGTCTCTTTTAATCTAAAAGCTCGCTTTTATAGTAAGAAAAAACGAATCGTGGTTGTCAAGTCTTGCCAGGAGATTCTCTCCTTTTCCGCTGGTTATAAAAATCCCAAGATCAAGCTCAAGATTATCTGAGGGAAAGAACTGTATTTCAGGGATATAGCCGATCCCGTAGTTACTCTCGATTGTATCAAGCGTATGGACCCCCAGGATGAGAGTGAGTGGAAGGATCTTCAGTTTTTCATAGAAGTAGCTCTTCTCCATACGGAAAACTAAGTAGTGGTTCAGATTATCCTTTCCTATTTCGTGATCCAATCCATAGACGTACTGCAGGTTGTAGTACAGCCCGCCGGAAAAAGTGTAATCTGTTCCTATTACGTACCTGAGGTATGGTTCCTCATCAAGGGTTGTCTCTGAGCCTATCTGAGTAGGTGGTGCACCTGTTAAATAAAGGTCTATCATTACCTTTTCCGGAATAAATAGAGCAGCTTCCCCCCATAATCCCATATTGAAGATACTCCCTGCTAAATCAAATCCGATTATCTGAACTTTGGGAAACTTCGAGTATGTCTGAATATTAGTAAATGATCCGTCTACTGTATAGTCGATCTGATAATAAATGGGTACAGTGTATCTTCCGTAGTAGTAGCTCATAGAAAAATCATACCCGAATACAAATGTAGATAATTTTACTGCAAATTGAGATGTTTCACTCAGAACATTATCTGGATTCTGAATTGTGTGGTATTCTGTACCTCTGGTAGTTTCGGCAAAAGCCGGTGCATCTGGAATAGGTATCTCCGGTATCAGTGAGCCCAGCAGGTCGCCTTTTGGAAGACGTGAAGGGGTAAATACAGGAAGGAAAGCGAAACTGAAGATAAAATCCGAGATATATAAATTTGTGAGAATTGAATTGACCCCAAGCTTCTCACCAAACTCCAGAGTTCCGGAAAGGTCCGATGGACATATATTTCCGGTTGGATTGATTTTATCAGCAGTTCCCCAGACAATTAACTGTTTTCCTATTCTTATGTCCAGACTCGGTAGTAAGAACTCGTAAATATCAACATATGCTTCCGAAACACCCACTGACAGATCGAAGATCTGTTCTACATTCTGCAGGTCAGCTCTTTCATCGACAACCGGAAGTCCGTAGGTTTCGATTTTTGGACTCACAAGAAGGTGATAGTTCATATCAGTATATTCAAACTTTAATGAGACAGTATTCGAGTTGTTCTGGATTTTTCTATCATCAAAATTCAACCGTGTCTCTGATTTGAGATCACCGCCGATTGATACATCAGCATGCAGGGCTGATGACGATACAAACATACAGAACAGAAGTACAAGCGTAAATTTTTCCCTCCATCTCATATTCACTCTCCTTATCTGATTCTTATAAGGTTTCGTTTGCTGAACACACTGTCATCTAACCCAATATCGAGATCTATTTTTTCAACCTTGCTGATTGTTGTATGATCATTTTTCACATCCCTCACTTCAAGCTCCATGGATATCCAGTAGTTATTAATTTGCTTTAGTTCCTTCCGTTCTAATATTTTCCAGAGGTTTCCCGATCGGTCGTAGTATTCGGTTTTAACAGGATAGTAGTTGTCCTTTAAATAATAAATGTGGAGGTATTCGTAATCTTTCCCTCTCCGATCTATTGGAGTAAGTTTTAACACATACATCGTATCCTCTTCCCTTACGAACTCAGCGGTATGGGTCTTTGAAACCTCAAAGGAACTGAGATCATCATAGGTTAAATCAGTGCCAGCAAAATTCTGATTCTTCACATGAGAAGCTATCTGTCGGATCTTATGAAATGCCGGAAGATAAAGGTACATGATTTCGTTGGGAAGGGTGAGGAAAGCAATACCCCTTTGGTCTGCTGGTGAAAGAAACCGAATGAGCCGCATATCTGTGCCCTTTTGAAACATTTCGGATTCTCTTATGCTTTTGGTGCCATCTTTTTCTGTGACCTCCATTGTGTTGAGAATATAGGCATCTTTAGGTGCATTCAGTATCTCATCTCCTTTTTTCACTATTTCTTTCGGGCTCACTGCAAGACAGGAGCCCGCTGTGAAGAGGAATATTAGCATGAGTAAGATGTTTTTTAGATGTTTCATTATCTCCTCCTTACAAAGTTATTTTGTATTAAATCGAAGTAACTTTCTCAAAACTAGTATGAGTGAGGGAAGGAAGATAAGAGCAGCGCCCGCACTGATCAGCATCAACAACCCTATCATCCATCCCTCCCGCTTCACAGGAACAAAGTTCCCTGCGATAAGTACAAAGAAACCAAGGGCAACCATGAGTGCGTTGATAAAGATTGCGATTCCGGTTGTCCCGAGGGTCTTTTTCAGGCTCTTCTGTTCATCAGGTGATTTCCTGTACTCAAGCCTGAATCGAGATGCAAAATGAATGGAATAATCAATACCCACCCCGATCAAGATACTCCCCACAAGCATCGTTGCATAATCAAGGGGAATTTTTGCGTATCCCATGATCCCAAAGTTGAGTAAAATGACAAGTATGATCGGCGAGAGGGATACAATTCCCATCTTCAAAGATTTAAACTGCGCAGCAAGTAGAATAAAAACCACAACAATTGCTATTATAATGCTCTGAGCTTGACTCTTCCTGAGACTTACATTCAATCTGTTCACTATACTGATCATTCCCGAAAGTTCCGCCTGGAGCGAGAAGGTCTCCTGTGCACTTTCAGTAGTTTTTACCAGAGTTGAAGGTACGCTTATTTCATTCTCCGTCAACTCCCAAAGGTCATCCTTTACCTTTTTTCTGAACTCCATATTCGAAGAAATCTCATTGAATAAAGCTCCAATGAGCTGATCACTCATTTCTTCCACGGTCGATTCTTTCTGTGCGCCTTTTAGTTTTGTGAGTAGGAATTCTGCTGTGAGTGATATAGAGCCCGGATCATGGGCCCAATATTGTTCGGGAATTTCTTTTTTAAGAATTGAAGTGATACTTTCAACTGTAGGTGATTCGGTTTTCACGTGCCCTATGAGCGTACTGACGACGGAAGCTATAACGTTTCCACTCTCAATGAATACTGGAGATTCCTCCTCAAAAAATACCAAAAGTTCTTCATAGAGACCCTGGTGTATTTCAGGGGTAATGAGTACATCATCGAAAGGATTGATGTTCTTTAACTGCCCATAAATGTCACTGACAGTGATTATTCCATTGGGATGGTAGTACTTATAATCGTATTACACTGAACGGGATACCTGCTTTAGTAGCCATTCCTTAAGTATTTCTTTTGTAGCAGACCCAGTCTCATCTTTGGAGACTACATAAAAAGTCTGATGCAGTTCCTCTTGTATATAGGCACTTATACGAGAAATGGTATTTGATATTATTTTGCTGTCCTCAGTTCCAAAGATTGCCTGAATAATTCCTTCAGAATAATCTTTGTTAACGAGCTGATCTAAGATTTTTTCTCCTTCGAGTAAAAAGAGAAGGTTAGCAACCTCCCTCTTGGTTTCCGGAATTGTTTCATGCTGATTAATGATATCGTTCATTCTACAGATCAGATCTGCAATCGACTGGAGATTGCTTATATGGGGGATCACATCGATATACTTCTCGAGTTTCTTCATCTTTT
>Ga0209636_10001330_pt1 | contig 24804 bp, 18 predicted proteins | sample DeeMarSWOR152_54_FD_187464 | JGI IMG/M metagenome (GOLD analysis project Ga0209636, IMG submission 187464) | Marine sediment microbial communities from White Oak River estuary, North Carolina - WOR-1-52-54 (SPAdes) (version 2) | ecosystem: Environmental > Aquatic > Marine > Intertidal zone >...
CAGTATCACCGTTGCCATATCCAGGGGATCTGGTTGCAAAAACCTTCCAATTCCTGGATCATAGTATCTCGCCCGATAATAATACAGTCCCGACTCAGGATCATATTCTCTTCCAGTAAAAGTGTAAGGATTTGTGAGTGTTCCGGTCTGGGATATGATGTTCCCAAAGGCGTCATAGCCGTAGCTGGCCACGGGTTGCTTGGAGGAATCGGTGATCCCGGTGATGCTCCCCAGGCCGTCGGTGTGGTAGAAGTAGCTCTCCCCCCCACGATCCATGGCAATGAGATCATCGATGCCGGGGCCCTGGGCATAGCGGGCAGTGATGTTGTTTGAGCCGTCGTATTCGAACAGAATGTCCTCCAGGTCGTAGACGTAGCGGGTGATGGTCCCACCTACGTTCTTCTCGATCCTTCTCCCAAGACCATCGTAAACGTATTCCACAAATCCTCCACCGGGAAAATCGATCCGCGTGAGCTCATTCTCCGAATCATAGGTATACGTTGTCGTCCCCGTGGCATCGGTCTTGGTGATGATGTTGCCGTTTTCATCATGAGTATAGGCGGTGCCGTTGAAGCCTGTCAATCGATTGTTGGCATCGTAGGTCCACTGGGGATAATCCATCGAGCTCAAGCGACTACCAACGCCATCATAGGTGAAGGCCTCCGTGGGGCTTGCGGGATGGGTAGCACGGGTGAGTTGGTAGATATTATCATAGGTATAACCATGGCTGCCATCAACGGTTGTCATTGAGAGGCGATTTCCGACACCGTCGTGGGTATAATCGAAACTAGAGGTGCCCTCGTGTGTGAGGTTTAAGAGCCTCCCGGTATCATCGAAGGTGTAGGTGGAAACGATACCATTGGGCACGGTGGCGATTTCCCTCCTATTTAAGCCGTCATAGGTGTAGCCGGTATGGCCGATGGGGCTTGTGAGATCGGTGAGCCGGTTAGCTTGATCGTAGAGGTAAGTGGTCGTTCCGGTGCCATCAATCATCGAGAGCCGATTTCCAACTTTGTCATACCCATATCCCACTGTCGTTGCTGGCTGGTGGGGAGTAACCGAGGTATCGGCATCTATAAGGCGCCCTGCCAGATCATAGATCATGTTGATGATGCTCGCCGCATTCGCCACGGAGGTGAGGTTCCCCACTTCATCGTAATCGTAATGGACGCTCCCCTCGGGAAGGCGCTTCTCGATCAGCTGGCCCGCATCGTCGTAGATGAAGCTTATGAGAGCCCCGTTGGGGGTGGTGATGGATTTAAGGTTTCTGTTAAGGTAGTAGGCGAAGGTCTTTCTCTGGCCCAGGGGATGGATGACCTCCCTGAGCTGTCCTACCTCGTCATAGGTGAACGTGGTGGTGTTACCGTTGGCATCGGCAACCGATGAGAGAAGCCCCCTTCCATCGTAGCTATATCCGGTTGTGTTCCCCTCGGCATCAGTTACCTCGATGAGACGGTTCATGGCATCATACAAGTACGTATTGGTATTTCCATTGGCATCGGTGACCGATTCTATGTTCCCGGTACCATCATACCCATAGGTCGTCGTGTTGGCCATAGGATCAGTGACCGATACGATGTTTCCCAGCTCGTTGTGGGTGAAAGTTGTGGTTTTTTCGAGGGGATTTGTGACGGATTCTAAAAGTCCCCCTTCGTAGTAAGTAAGATGGTAGTGATTCCATTCGGCGTCCCAGAAGTCGGTGAGGTTCCCGCCATCGTCGCACGTGAAGTTGCTCGTGTGACGTTCGGCATCGGTTATGTACTCCACCTTGTTGTGGATGGGATAGTAGCTGATTGAGGTCATGGCCTCAATGGACTGCTGGTTGATAACCGTGGGGTTTCCCCGCTCGTCCCAGGTGATCTGAAAGACCTCGCCGCCCGGGAGCTCGACCCTGGTGGGAAGGGAGTCCAAATCCCGCTCGATACGGGTAACCCTCCCGATGGGATCCTCCCGTTCGATGATGCGGCCGAAGTGGTCAGTCAGAAAGGTCCAGGTCTTTTGCTCCCCGTCGGTGAAGCTATCCCTTATCCCCTCTGACCGAACGATGGGGGCGGGATTTTCCGGCGTCCCCACCCCAGGGGGGAGCTCGTTGATCAACCCCTGGATATCGCTCGGGGAAAATGACCGAATCTCGCCTGTAGGGTAATGAACTTCTGCGACCCGGTCGTATTCAGGGTCATAGACGTAATCGGTCGTGTACCCCCGGGAATCGGTGTTGGAGGTAAGCAGGTGACCCTGGTAGTCGAACCGGCTCTCAGCGCCGTCCGGAGCAAAAACGGCCCGAAGGTCCCCCTCCTGATCAACCTCGAAGCGGGTTTCCCTCCCCGTAGGGTCTATGATGCTGGAAAGCTTTCCATGAGCTCCGTATTCGAAGCGGGTGAGCTGGCCCCGGGGATCGGTGATCGTTACGAGTCGATCCCCCTCGTCGTAGCTGTAGAGGGTGGTGTTTCCGTTGAGATCAACGGTCTTTCCGTGGAGGCCCCTTTTGTCGAAGTGGATCTCGGTGCCATCCTTTAAGGTTCGGGTGAAGGTGAGATCACTGTTTTGCCGGAGCTTGGTGAAATCCCCCCTAGGGGAATCGAAGAACACCTCATGAGGGTCGCCCAGGATGTGATAGTCAACCTTCGAGACCGGAAAGCACTGGCCAAACCGAGGTAACTGGACGATGAAGAGATTTCCCCGTGAATCCATGGCGATGGCGTGGGGCGGGAGGATACGAGCCTCAGTCGCGGGCATGTCATCGACGGTGTACCCCCTACCGCCACCAACCCAGGTGGTAATGATCCCCCGACGGTCCACCTTCCGAATGCGGTAGTTCTCGAAATCGGCGATATAGAGGTTTCCCTCCTCATCCAGGGCGACATCATAGGGATGCCATATCTGGGCGTTTACCGCTGCACCGCCGTTTCCGCTGAACCCCCCCGCTCCAGTTCCGGCCACGGTGGTGATAATCCCACCCGTATCCACCTTGCGGACCCGATTGTTGCCCCGCTCGGCGATGTAGAGGTTCCCCTCGGAATCCAGGACCATATCTTTGGGAGAATTAAGCCATGCCTCTGTGGCAAGCCCCCCATCCCCCACAGAGCCATACGTCCCCCCTCCCGCATAAGTGGTGATGTTCCCCGACGCATCTACCCTGCGGATGCGACTGTTCCCACTGTCGGCAATATAGAAGCTCCCCGAAGCATCTACGGCCACACCCGTAGGGGAGAAAAGCTTCGCCTCGATGGCCGGTCCCCCGTCCCCACCAAAGCCGGTCTCCCCTGATCCGGCCACCGTGGTGATGACGCCAGAGGTGTTGACCTTCCGGATGCGATCACTCCCGGTATCGGCGATATACATGTTTCCCCGCGAATCAAAGGCCACATCCGTGGGAGTCCAGAGCATGGCCTCCGTGGCGGGCCCCCCATCGCCACCAAAGCCGATCTCGCCATTTCCGGCAACCACCGTTAAGGTGCCATCGGCCTCCAGACGCCAGACGTAGGCCTTGGAGGTGAAATAGACCTGATCCTTTCCGTCCACCCCGATCCCCTCCACAAACACCACACACGGGGGCTCCATCTCATGATAGGTCCCCACGGGGACAAATACCCCCGCGTAGGTGCTCCCCTCAGTCACAAGAACCGAGCTCCCCTGGGGATCGATATGGAGCCTCTGAAGCCCCCTCACGCCCCAGCCCGAACCATATGGACTCTGGCTCTCGTTGTGAAGGGGAAGCCACCCGTAGTAGTAATTATTGAGGGGAAAGGGCTCCCGGGACCGAACCCCGGTATCCTCCAGGGGAGGACCCCCAAAGAAGGCTGCCGTATAGTAATTGCCACGGTAGTCGTTGGAGATGTCCACCCGAAAGGGGTAGCTCCCCGTGGGGAGAAGCTGGCCCCGGGCGTTTCTCCCGTCGAAATGGAAGGCAAAACGGGCCTTACCCTCGTCGCCCTCGAATTTGACCTCCTCCCGGATGCCCTCGATACTCACCCTAAAGCCGATGGTCTCCGGGATGAGGGTCTCAGCTGGATCCAACTCTGCCTCGGCAGCAATTGTCGCCCCAGGCCGTGCCGAAAGGCTGTTGTACTCCAGGGCCACCCCCCGCCAGATTCCAAGGCTCCGGTAGCGCACAAGCTCTTGGCCCGAATAGAGGTTTCCCGTCTTGAGGCCCACCTTGGCGGAGCCATGGGGGCCATCTTCCTGACACCGATGATCCTGGTCCGAAGTTTTATCCTGTACCCCCTTCATGACGCCTGAATCCTCGGGGGAGAAAACGGGATAGTTGCAATCAATGACGGAAAAGTGGCCTACCCGATACTCCATAGCACGGCCATCGGCCGTGACAACCCCCATGCCGTCGGCAACCCATTCGCCGCTTTCCTGTGTGTACATACCTACGGGAACGGGCGTGCCCGGGGGAAAACCCAGGAAGTTTTCGATCCTCAGTTGCGCGGACTCCTTGAGGACGAGATTATCCGGCTTGAGGTTGAGAGCCACGGTGAACTTACTCAGGGTTGGAAGCGGATAGGGAAGATCCCTGCCCCTCTCGAGCATGGTGGTCCGAACATCCACCTCCTTCGAAACCGCCCCCGGTGGAAACACCAATTCGATACGGCCTGTAGAGTCCGTATGGGTTCCGCCGCCCGGGCCGATGCGAGTGACCTTCGGATCCAGGGGCACAAGATAGACGGGATCAACAGCCACATCCCTCCCCACTAACCCACGGACCCTCCGCTGGGCATAGGTGTAACCGGGCTTCTCAATAGTGAGGATGTACTCCCAACTCTCCGTGATGGGAAAGAAGAACCTCCCCTGCCCATCGGATTGGACACCACCCGATATCCCCCTGGCCTTAACCTGTGCCCCCTCAAGGGGCATATCGTTAGAGGCATCATATACTACCCCATCGATGTATCCAGTCCCGGAAGTGGACGGAGGACCTGCGGGGGACACGATTCCCTCTCCCCCTCCGCCCCCACCCCCACCACACCTCAAAAGCATCAAACAGAGGACCAATACAGAGGTGATCGCACTTAAAAAAACGAAGATGCCCTTGCCTTTCATCTCTTGCTCCAACCTTACCGAATGCCCAACAAAAAGCCGGACTGCCCTGCCTGATCGGCAGCCCGGCCATCATCGCCATGACTTATACGCTGACCCGTGACTTTGCGACCCATCCTCTCGAGATGGTTTGCCCTTGGCGATCAGATCAACTCGATTCCGGGATTTTCCACGATCAATCCTTCAATGTCAATAATTTAAATACGTGAAGCTTGCTTACTTTTATAGAAAATATTCTTATAACTCTTTCATTTATTTCATTTAATTGAAGATGAGGTATTTCAGGAGGGAATTCCAGAAATTTTGTCTTGTCTCGAGCATGCCAGGGAGACCCTTCGCGATACAGCGGTAAGGGAAAGATGCCTACAGCTATAGCACATCCCCGATGATTTCGATCTTCGATCTCCCCCTGAGGGCAGCCAACCATCTCCGAAAACCCTCCTCAGCTTTCGTGTAACGAAGCCTCTGTTTCCAAGACTCCCTTTCCGATTCGAACTTCTTCATATCGGGCTTTTCCGCCTCCTTGAATCGTATGATGACCCAATCCTTTCCAGCCTTTAATGCTCGATCTGGATAGGGTTGTTCGGCATCCAGGGGGGAGATGACCTCGGCTAAACCTTCAAGGACGCCAATTTTTGGGATGTAATTCGTCCGCTTCTTGAAGAGTCCCGTCTCCTCTACCTTCAACCCCTTGGCGGTGGCCACCTCTTTCATCAGCTTGCCCCCCTTCACCTCGGCTAATAACTCCTGCGCCACCGATTGGGCCCTGTCTTCTGCCTTTTTCTCCTTCAATTCCTTCTCGACCTTTTCTTTCGCTTCCGCCAATTCGGGCAAGCGGGACTGCTGTTTTCCCGTCAGCCTAAGAATGTAGAAATCCTTGGAAACCTCTACAGGCGGGGAGACCTCCCCCTCCTTGAGGGAGAAGGCAATGGATGTCACCTCGTCACTGGGGGGAATATCCTTGATCTTTTCCCCTCGGCTGAAAAAACCCGTTTCCTTCACCGAGACATGATACGCCGCGGCAACCTTCGCCATTTGGCCCTCCTTATAGAGGGTATAAAAGGCCTCCTCCGCACTTCTCTCCGCCAGTCCCCGCGATTCCTGATCCCTCAATGTAGACTCGATGGACTTCCTTACCTCATCGAGGCTTTGGGTCCTCTCCTGCTTCACATCCTCGACCTTGATGATATGAAAACCAAATTGAGTCCTAACAACGGTACTCAGTTCTCCGGGTTTTAGAGAGAAAGCCGCATCCTCGAACTGTTTTGCCATTCTCCCTCGAGGGAAATAACCCAAATCCCCACCTTTCTTCGCCGTGGGTCCTTCGGAATATTTCTCGGCTAAAGAGGCGAAATCCTCCCCCTTTTTGGCCCGGGCCAGAATTTCCTCAGCCCTCTTGCGGGCCTCCTCGACTTTCGTGCTGTCCGCATCGGGGGGTACCTTGGAGAGGATATGTCTCGCTTTCACCTGTTGTTGCACAAAGAAATCATCGATATTCTCTTCATAGTAGGCCTTGATTTCCTCCTGGGAGATATCCACCTTATCCCCGTAGTCCTTCGGCCGAAACACCATGTACTGGAGGCTCACCTTTTCGGGGATTCTGAAATCCTCCCGATGGTCGGAGAAGTACTCCTCGACCTCAGCGGGCATCACCTTTGATTCCCCCAAAAAACCCTTCTGCTCCACCTTTATGTACTCGAGGTTTACCTTCTCATTCTCCATGAGGTACGCCTCTCGGGCCTCCTCCTCGGAGACGATACCGGTATTATGCAGGATGAGATTCCTCAGCTTATCGATGAGGAGGTTCTGCTTGTGCATCTGCTCAAAATCCTCGGGAACGATCCGATTGAGACTGAGTATTCCCAGATACCTCCTCTTATCAAACTTGCCGTTGACTTGAAAGAGGGGTGATGATTGAATACTCTCCCTGAGTTCCTCGGGGCTGACCCTAAAGTTCATTCGAAGTGCTTCCTGGTAGAGGAGGATGTCGTTGATGAGCTCATTCAGGGCCTGCCGTCTTAACCCAAGAGCCCCAATCATCTCATCGGAAAGCTGGCCTCTAAATCTATCCCTATATAATGCCAGCAGATTTTGATACCTTTCGTTCAGGTCTTTTCGGCTGATATACTGTCCATTTACCTTTGCCACCATGTCCTCATGCCTTCCCCTAACACGCCCCCAGCCAAAGTAGAAGACGAAAACGATGGCAATGAAAATTAGGCCCACCTTGATAATCCATGAGGTAGCATGTTTCCGCATGTATTTGAGCATTGAAGATTCCTCCCTTCACTCCCGAAAAAGAAATTCTAAAATCAACATTTATTTTACTTGACCCCAGACCTTTATCTGGTAATAATTAATTATTTAGATCCTCAAGTAGGAAACCATATCGAATGCAGATTGTCAACTGATGGAAATGTGGACTGAGCCCGAATCAAGTGGGGAGGGGTTATGGTATTCGATAGCCTGTGGGGAGTCTTCTCCAATGATCTCGCCATCGACCTGGGAACGGCAAACACCCTAGTCTACTTCAGGGGAAGGGGGATCGTATCTTCCGAACCATCGGTCGTTGCCGTGCAAAAGGACAACAAAGGGGAAATGAAGGTGCTCGCCGTGGGGAAAGTAGCAAAGGAAATGGTGGGTAGGACCCCTGGGAGCATTTTGGCCATCTGCCCGATGAAAGACGGGGTGATCGCCGATTTCGAAATGACGGAGGAGATGCTGAGGTACTTCATTACCAAGGTCCATAACCGAAAGACCCTGGTGCGACCAAGGGTCATCGTCTGCATTCCCTCCGGGATTACCCCCGTCGAGAGAAGGGCTGTCAGAGAGTCCGCGGAGTCGGCCGGGGCACGGGAGATCTACCTCATTGAAGAACCCATGGCTGCTGCCATCGGTGCCGGGCTCCCCATCACTGATGCATCGGGAAATATGATCGTCGATATCGGTGGGGGCACAACGGAAGTAGCCGTTATATCGCTTTCGGGCATTGTGGTGAGTCAATCCATCCGGGTGGCCGGTAATAAAATGGACGAAGCCATCCTTCAATTTGTTAAGAGAAAATACAACCTCCTGATCGGCGAAAGGACTGCAGAGTTAATCAAAATTGGAGTCGGCACCGCATACCCCGAAGAAACACCGAAGACGATGGAAGTAAAGGGAAGGGATCTCGTAACCGGCATTCCGAAAACGTTAGAGATCAGCGGAGAAGAGGTTCGGGAGGCCTTAGCCGAGTGCATCAATACCATCGTGGAGACCGTGAGGATTACTCTCGAGAGCACCCCCCCCGAGCTGGCGGCGGACATCGTAGATAAGGGAATCGTGCTGGTAGGAGGTGGGGCTCTTCTGAGAAACCTGGATGTTTTGTTGCGGGAGATAACGAACCTTCCCATCACCATTGTCGATGATCCCCTTGCAGCTGTGGTTTTAGGCGCCGGCAAGGTACTGGATGACCTCGAGTTGCTCAAATTGACAACGGCTCACTCTTAGCACACTTCTTACACCTATGGTCGAAAAGGAACTATCGATATTCAAGAGACACCGAGTCTCATTTCTTGCCGTCATCTTTCTCACCACCGCCCTGCTCACCATCTCCTCCAGAATCAATAATGTGGAAAGACTCGCCTTTATCGATTGGGCCCTCCTGGAAATTACGTCCCCTTTCCAAAAGGCGGTTACATATTCCACAGGCGCGCTTGGTGACGTCATCGATTCTTACGTTCTTCTCGTCAACCTTAAGAGGGAAAATGCAGCGCTGAAAAAAACGGTGGCCGAGCTTCGGGAAGAGAATAGTCTCCTCAGGGAAAAGGCCATCGCCAGTGAAAGACTGCAAAATCTCCTTCAATTCAGCAAGAAGATCCCCAGGTCCATGGTGCCCGCCCAAATCATCGGAATTGATCCCGCAAGTTGGTTCAGGACGATTCTCATCGACAAGGGAACCAACCAAGGAGTTAACCGGGGGATGGCTGTTGTTTCCCCCGAGGGAATTGTCGGACACGTCCTGCAAGCATCGCCTCGCTACGCAAAGGTTCTCCTCATCACGGACTTTAACAGCTCGGTAGATGCCGTTGTTCAGAGGAGTCGGGCCAAGGGCCTCGTGGTGGGAAATGGGGAGAACCGCTGCCTCCTGAAGTATGCGGAGCGGACACAGGATATTCACGTGGGGGATAGAGTGGTGACGTCAGGGCTGGGTGGCAGGTACCACAAGGGTTTGATGATCGGCAAAATCAGCAAAATCGAAAAGAAGAGCTATGGCCTCTTTCAACACGCGGAAATTATACTGAGCGTCAATTTCAGTAAACTGGAGGAGGTCTTCGTCATTACCGAGGCTCACCCGATAGAAGCCCCCTAATGGTATCGGCGGGTTCGCGGAAATGCACCCGAAAAAAAGTATTCCGCCCGATGGATAAAGGAAACGCATGAAGAAAAATCTCCCCCTGGCTGGCCTCATCTTCTTGAGCCTCGTGGTCCAAACAACCGCATTGAGCGAGATTCCCCATCAGCTGGCCAAACCAGACCTCCTCCTCATTTTGGCCGTCTACCTTGGGCTCTACTCAAGTCCCCTTGCCGGAGCAATTCTCGCCTTCCTATCGGGGTACATGATGGATATCTTTTCGGGAAGCATCTTCGGCGTCCAAACCTTCGCGAAAACCGCCATCTTCTTTTTAACCATTCTCATCAAGGACCGATTTTACGTTGAAAGCCCCCTGTTCCAGGCTGGGACTATCTTTTCATTTAGCATCATCCAGGGTTTTATCATCATTTCGATCCTCTGGATGGTGAGCCCCATTGAAAATCTCCTTCATCCCTTCCTTCTGTTTATCATCCCCCAATCCCTCATTACGGGATTGGTAGGACCCTTCTTCATAGCTCTGATCAGGTGGGTTCCCCTCCTTTCACGGGAAGAACCCGTCAAGTGATGAGGATATTGATGGGTTAGGTACGATGCGATTGGGTTCTCAAGGCATAGAGGATTTGCAGCGTAGGTATAAGCTATTTTTGATCGCCGGTCTTGTAGGCTTTCTTGCCCTGTGCTTGAGAATGTGGCACCTCCAAATCATTAAGGGAGAAGAGTTTTCGAGATTGTCAAAACATAATCGGATAAGAATCCGCGAGATACCTGCCAGCCGTGGAATGATCTTGGACCGAAGGGGACGAATTCTCATAGATAACCGGCCCAGCTTCGAAGTGCTCTTGATTCCGGAAGATATCGAGGATATGGAGAAAACCACGAGGTTCTTGCATCGCATATTGAAGGTTACGCCTGAAGAAGTGCAAAAAAGGCTTGAAGCCAATAAGCACAGGCCCCCATTCAAACCAATTCGAATCCAATCGGACATTAGCAGGTTACATTTGGCCCTCTTAAAGACTCATCAATTGGATCTCCCCGGATTAATCCTCGATGTCCACCCCAGGCGAGCCTATAACTACGGGAATATGGCCTTTCACCTGATGGGCTACCTCGGGGAAATCAACGGCCATGAACTTAAGCAGAGTCGATTCAAAGGATATCAAATGGGCGACATCATTGGGAAGTACGGGGCCGAACAACAGTGGGAATCCTTCCTTAAAGGGATAGATGGGGGTCGACAGGTCGAGGTAGATGCCCATGGGAGGGAGCTGAAGGTATTACAACGGGTGAAGTCTCACCCTGGAAATAACCTCTTTCTCACCATTGACCTCGATCTTCAGATGACCTGCGAAACCCTGCTCCAGGGAAAGGAAGGGGCCATTGTGGCCATGAATCCGCGAAACGGGCAGATCCTGGCCATGGTCAGCCACCCCTCCTACGACCCCTCCCTCTTTGCGGGAGGGATCAATCACGATGATTGGGAAACCCTGATCCAAAATCCCTTTCACCCTTTACAGAATAGAGCCATACAGGGTCAATATGCCCCAGGATCGGTGTTTAAGGTGATAACCGCTATTGCTAGTTTGGAGGAACGGGTTATCTCCCCCCAAGAATTCCTTTTCTGCGGGGGGAGCTACCGGTTTGGAAATCGCACGTACCGATGCTGGAGAAAGGGGGGACACGGGAAGATAAACCTCCATCGCGCCATTGTGGAATCCTGTGACGTCTTCTTTTATCAAGTGGGCCAACGGCTGGGCATTGACACATTGGCCAAGTATGCGAAGGCATTTGGCTTTGGTAAAGCGACGGGAATCTCCCTCAACGATGAAAAACCCGGGCTCATCCCATCCTCGGAATGGAAGAAGAAGGTCTATAATGAGCCATGGTATAAGGGGGAGACCCTTTCCTGCGCCATCGGGCAGGGGTTTATCCTGGTTACCCCACTCCAATTGCTCAATGCTCTGTCCGCCATCGCGACCGAGGGAATCCTCTACCTTCCCCAACTCGTAGGGCGGATCGAAAGGGCAAATGGAAAGTTGTTGAAATCATACAAGCCTATTTCGATAGGCAAAATTCCCGTCTCCCCGGAGAATCTGATGCTCATCCGAGAAGCCCTCCTCGGCGTGGTCAATGAAGACCGTGGAACCGGGCGCGTTGCCCGGATCAAGGGTGTGTCCGTATCGGGCAAGACGGGAACGGCCCAGGTCATCAGTTTACGGGAGGACGTGAAGGAGGAGGATACGCCCTATGAATACCGTGACCACGCCTGGTTCGTGGCCTATGCTCCCATGGAGAGCCCCATCATTTCGGTGGCGGTTCTGGTGGAACACGGAGGACACGGCGCCTCCGCCTCCGCCCCCATCGCCAGGAAGGTTATTCAAAAATATCTCAGTATCCTCAAGGAGGAGGGGAAGTTCCCCCCGCTGATCGCACGGGGAAGGGAGATGGATTCCCCCAATTCGAGGGAGTTCGCTCGCTGATCGGCCCCGGAGGTTTTGGGACATGATAGATCGAAGATTGCTCACCCACTTCGATTGGCCTTTGCTCATTCTCGTCCTTATCATCTCCTTTATCGGCGTTTTCAACCTCTACAGCGCTACCTTTGGAGAAGTGGAATCCCATCTATATGCCAAACAGATCCTCTGGATAGGAATCGGTCTGGCCCTCGCTTTCCTTGTCACCGTCTTCGACTATCGAATTTACCGGGATTTCGCCTACCTTTTCTATGGAATCTCCTTAATCTCGCTTGTGGCCGTATTGATTTATAGGGTCATAGATCCGGATATCTCCCGATGGATAAAGATAGGACCATTTTTCTTCCAACCCGCTGAGCTGGCCAAGATCGCCGTCATCCTCGCCCTCGCCAAATATTTCGATCGCTTCCCCAAAAGCGATGGGTATCGATTAAGGGAACTTATCTTCCCCTTTATCATCTTATTGGTGCCCTCCTTAATGGTTGCGAAACAACCCGATTTGGGTACTGCGATCAGCCTTTTGCTCATCGGTTTTTCCATCGTCCTCTTTGTGAAGATCAAATGGAAATCCCTGGTGATCATGATCACCGGAGGGATGTCGATCCTACCCTTCATATGGAACTTCCTGATGCCTTATCAGAAGAAAAGGATCCTCACCTTTTTCAGGCCTGAGCTCGATCCCCTGGGCGCCGGATATCACATTATCCAGTCAAAGATCGCCATCGGCTCAGGGGGGGGCTTGGGAAAGGGATTTCTCAAGGGCACCCAATGCAAGCTCCACTTTATCCCCGCCCAGCACACCGATTTCATCTTCTCGGTTTGGGCCGAAGAGTGGGGACTTGCGGGGGGGCTCATCCTCTTAGCCCTCTATCTCTTCCTCATAGCGTGGGGTTCCAATATTAGCATCCGATCCAAGGATCGATTCGGGGCCATTGTCGCCTTCGGTGTTGTCTCCATGGTCTTCTGGCATGTGATCATTAACATCGGCATGGCACTGGGCATGATGCCAGTGGTGGGAATGCCGCTTCCCTTCATGAGTTATGGGGGCTCGGCCATCCTATCTATGATGGCCGGGGTGGGTTTGCTGCTGAATATCAGCATGCGCCGGTATATCTTCTAAAGGTTGCCCCTGGGGGAAAGGGCTGTTCATAATCTCTCATTCCGAAGTATCCCCCAGGATCTTAGCCCGATCGTTTCCCCCGTTCGCCTCCATGGTAGTGTACTGAGATAGCCTCTCCTTAAAATCGGCTGCCGAAATGGGGGGGATAGTGACCATTTCCTCCAAGCCTTTGATGAGACGGAGAAGGGACGAACCCTCCGATTCTTCCATTATCTTGAGGATTAATCTCTCAAGTAAATCGACCAGCCCCAAAAAATCCCTCTCCCTTGCCTCCTTGAACCCCTCGGTCGAAGGACCACTGAACAGTCGACAGCCGCTGAAATCGATGATCTTCTGGACTTCCTTCATATCCTTTATGTTCCTAGGTGTAAGATCAACCTGAGCTATCCCGTGGCTGTGAAGGTAATGCAATGTATCTACCAAGGTTAAGGCGATCCCGAGGATATCACGCGGCGAAAGAAATCTTGGGGTATCATCGAGATCAGGGGTGCTATGGTAATCCGTAACTATATAGGTCCTGTTATCCTCGGTAAAGAGGTCATATCTTCGCACTATCCCCCAGTGGTTCAACTGTTTTGTGACGATCTCCCTTTCCACTTCAATTCCTTGATCCCTTGGAAATTCCCTCAGCTCGTAGGTCCGCTTGCCTTCGGTATCCGTGACAACGTAATGATTATGCCTTCCGTCCCAAAATAAAAAATCCTTCACTTTATACCTGTCCCTCAGAAGCGTACCGGCCTTCAATGGCTCTCGTTCTGAGCTTGTCTTGGCGGCACCGTTGATCCTTGTTCCCTTCCTGGTGGTCTCACCGGAATTATCTGCGGCTCTCCCGATCCCAACCACCCTTTCAATAATTCCTTTCATAGCTTCCGGTCTCCTTGATGAGTAAACTTTGACGCACCTGTCCATATGGAGCAATCTCCGTACCAACCTACAGAAAAGTATTCAAAGGGTGTTGGATTATAAAATATTGATTTTATTGATTTTTTTTGATTGAAATTTTCGTATGGAATGAATTTCGGGGATTCATCAAGGGGAATTATGCGAAAATCGAATGCTGCTATTCGGTTTTAGGAGAGTTCGTATTTCTTGATTTTTTCGTAAAGGGTGGAGTATGCGATGCCTAAAATCCGGGCAGCGGCGCTCTTATTTCCGCCATGGGCCTCCAGGGTTTTCATTATGGCCGCCTTCTCGATCTCCTCCAATGTCTTCCCGACCAGGGAATCAAGGGAAGGTACACGTGGTCTCCCTTCGGAGGGGAGGGGCATAATGAAATCTCGGGGGCGAAGGGCCTTGCCATTTCCCATGGCCATGGCCCTGGTGATGACATTTCTCAGCTCCCTTACATTTCCCGGCCAATGGTAATGCCTCAAGATCTCAAGTGCCTCTGCGGAAACAGCCACATCCGCCCCGCCGCTATACTGCTCGCTGAATTCCCTCGAGAATTCCTGAGCGAGGAACGGAATATCTTCCCTCTTTTCCCTTAAGGGGGGGAGGTGAATCTTTACCACGGAGATCCGATAGAAGAGATCCTCCCTGAACCGACCCTTTTGGACCTCAGAAACTAAATCCCTATTGGTGGCCGCAATAACCCTTACATTAACCTTAAATATCTCATTCCCGCCCAACCTTTTCACCTCTCTCTGTTCCAGTACCCTGAGCAGTTTTGGCTGCATTTCCGAGCTCAGTTCACCTATTTCGTCGATGAAGATCGTCCCCCCATTGGCCATTTCGAAGGCCCCCCTACGGGCTTGGGTTGCTCCGGTGAACGCCCCTTTTTCATGCCCAAATAGTTCGCTTTCGATGAGGCTCTTAGATATGGAGCCACAATCGATCACCACAAAGGGACCCTTCGCCCTGTGGCTACGGGAGTGAATCGCCCGAGCCACCAACTCCTTGCCTGTCCCCGTTTCTCCCTCTATGGTCACGGTGATATCAGTAGGGGAAATTTTTTTCAGCATGGTAAAGATGCGCTTCATCTCAACGCTGCCGCCAAAAACATCCCCAAAATAATGCTCTTGGGATGGGGGAATCTCCACTGTCTCCTCAAGGGGAACGAACTGGAGCCGGGTGTTTCCCAAGCCAATAATTGATCCATACTCGAGATAGGCCTCCTTGATGAGAATCCCGCTAAGGAAAGTTCCATTAGTGCTGCCTAAATCCCTCAAAACATACCCTTCCTCCGTTTCCTCAATAGCGGCGTGATGACGGGATACGGTGGGATCGTTGAGGACACAATGGTTATCCCCCTGAGAGCCGATGGTCACCTCCTTTCCCTCGATGGAAAAGGTCTTTTGGAGGTCCGATCCTGAAACAACCACCAACTTCCCTCTTCGAAGAGGGAATTCCATGCCCCCCTGAACGGGAATTCTCTTGGTAGGCTTGCCTTTTTTCGATTTTGCCGTCATAATTAATGAGTCACACCATCAAGGAAAATCCTCTTATAAGCTATCACCGGGGGATTGAAAAGTCAATTTCGTCCTGGTCGGAGGAGGGTACCATCGCGGGATTTGACGAGAATCTCTCGCCGGAATATGGGCTTCGAAATTCCAGGAAGGATAGCTGAAATCCCATGAAAAGAAAGGTTGGCAACTATCAGATTTTTAAGGAGCTCGGCAAAGGGGGGATGTCCACGGTTTATTTGGCCATTCAGAAATCCCTTGATAGAAGCGTGGCAATCAAGGAGTTGCTTCCTTCCCTCAAGACCGACAACGAGATGGTGGAACGTTTCAAAAGGGAGGCAAAAGCCTCCGCGTCAATGGCCCACGAGGGAATTGTCAATATCTTCGACTTTTGGCTTGAGAGGGGGTCTTACTATCTGGCCATGGAGTACCTCGAGGGCAAGGATTTGGGAGAAGTGGTAGAAACAAATGGAGCCATTCCTGTTGAGGCCGCAGTGACTATAGCATCTAAAGCCGCCGATGCTTTGCACTACGCCCATCAAAGGGGCATCGTCCACCGGGATGTCAAATCGGGCAATATCTTCATCACCGAAAAAGGAGAGGTAAAGCTAACCGACTTTGGCATCGCCTACGTTCCGGGCAAGAGCCCCTTAACACAGCCTGGAATTGCCATTGGAACGCCGGAATATATGTCCCCCGAACAGATCCGAGGGGAAAAGGCAGACCCGCGGTCGGATATCTTCTCCCTCGGGGTCGTCCTTTACGAAATGCTTACGGGAAGAAGACCCTTCGGGGAAGATGGAGATGAAGAGGTTATCGCCAGCGTGCTCAGTAAAAGACCGAAAGGGCCAAGGAAATTGATCACGGGAATCCCGTGGAGACTTCATTGGTTAACCATGAAGTGCTTGCAGAAGAAGCCCCAAAAACGTTTCCAGGCCATGGAAGACCTAAAGATCTCATTGGAACGGTTTCTCCCCAAGAAGAGCGCGGACCGGGCTCGCGCTTTTACAGCATTCTTGGAGATGGTCTTCCCTCCCGAAGGGGTGGATGGACAGAAACCTATTCAGTTTCGGCGGAGAAAAAGGATATCCTTCGGTTATGGCCTCATGGTTCTCATTGCCCTGGTTTCTGGGTTTTTGATATATCGATATGATAGAGGATTTGACTTCTCGGCCCTCCTTCCCAAAAGCCTCAAGGGGAAAATAGCAGTCTATACCGATAAGAGCCAAGGGCATAGCTTCATAAAACTCACCGTTTATCCCTGGGCAAAGGTCTCTATAAACGGAAAATATGTGGATACGACTCCCATAGCCCGTCCCATAAAGCTGAAACCCGGGGAACATATCCTCTCCTTTTCCCATAGCAAATTCAAATCGAAAAAAATGAAGATAGTCCTTAAACCCGGGGAAACGCGGTTCATTTCGGTGAGGTTGGGATCCTGAAGATCCCGTTGGGATTTCGGGGGGAGAAAAGGTGTACAGAAAATTTATTTTTCTCATCTTCCTATTTCACCTGATGGCCTCCGGTGGTTGGCCCATGACTTACCATGCCTTGAGACCAGGGGAAACGATGGCTGATGTTGCCAAGGCGTACTATGGAGATCGGGATAAGGCGATCCTCCTATTAAAGTACAATCGTATTTCCGACCCGAAGAAGATCCCCCCTGGGACCAAAATCGCAATCCCCAAAATCATTCGATATAGCGTGAAAAAGGGGGATACCCTGGCCACGATAGCTCGTCGATTCTTGGGGGATCATCGACGATACCGAGTCTTGGCCGCGATAAACCATCTCGACGCATCCCAGTCCCTCAACGTCGGAAGCACCATAAAGATCCCCATTGAAATCCCGCACATGGTCAAAAGGGGGGAATCCTTGGCCATCATTGCCAATCGATATTATGGGGACCCAAATACATTCAGCCTCATCGCATCCTATAACTTCATAACGGACCCCCAGGCGATAAAACCGGGAACCGTAATTCCCATTCCCATCATCAACCTCGACATCTGGGAAAAATCCACTCCCATGAGCGAATCCCCAAAGCGCCCCCTGCTTCCGGAGGAGCAATCAGGGTTTCCGTGGCTGGAAAAGGGTATTCACCTATACTTCGCTGGGGAGTATCGATCGGCCTTGGATAACCTGATGGAGGCCCTAGAAAGAGGCCTGAAGAGGGAGGATGACATCGGTAAGTCTTATCGATTCCTCGCATACTGCCATATCGCCTTGGGAGAGCGGGATTTGGGCAAAAGGGCCTTCGAAAAAGCACTGGCTATTCACCCAAGGCTTGAGCTGGACCCTACCTACATATCTCCAAAAATTATGGAGGTGTTTGAGGAGGTTCAAAGGAGAAAAAGAAGGTAACCCTATGCCACCCTAGAAGGGAATGTCATCTTCTTGTTCTTGATCAGCGCCCGAATCAGTTGGTTCCTCGAAATCCGGTATTCCGCCTTCTATCGGCCTTTGATCGCCAGGGCTCCCCAACATCTGCATGGTTGCGGCTATGATCTCCGTCGTCCACCGTTTGTTTCCCTCCCGGTCATCCCATGAGCGGGTCTGCAGTCTCCCCTCGATATAGACCTGTTTCCCCTTGTTGAGGTACTCCCCGCAGATCTCGGCAAGACGTCCGAAAGCGACTACCCGGTGCCATTCCGTCCGAGCTTGCCTCTCCCCTTCCTTGTTCTTGATGTTCTGGGTGGTGGCCATTCTGAAGTTGGCTACCGCCGTTCCGGTATTGAGATACCTCACCTCCGGATCGGCCCCCAAATTCCCGACAAGGATTACCTTATTGACGCCGGCCATGTTTCCCTCCCAAAGATTCAATGGATTTTTTCCTACATTAGCATGCCCTGTCTCCCTTTTCAATAAAAATGTAACTGGAGTTACCTGAGTTTTATAGGAAGTCTCTTTGTGACTCATTAATATGAGACATTTCGCGTCGAAGGGCGAGTTTTGGGTTTGCAGTGAAGCGAACTCCAGAATGGTCCAAAATTCTTTCCAGTGAGCGAAAGGGAACTGGGGCAACAGACCACAGAGCTTTGAGGATCAGGAGGGTTTCCCGAAATTCGATAAAAACATCTCACCCTTGGCGAATTTGACAAATACTTGAAGTTATTTATAATATTATGATGTTCTTGATCGATTGCCTCTGAAAAAAAGATGAACGAGTTTCGATCCGGATTTATCTCTATTGTCGGTCCACCCAATGTGGGAAAATCGACATTACTCAACAGGATTCTGGGAACCAAAATCGCGATCACTTCCAAGAAACCACAGACAACCCGAAATCGAATTCTCGGGATCAAAAATCTCGAAAATGCACAGCTCATTTTCTTCGACACCCCGGGGATTTACCAATCCAAATCTCTTTTCGGCAAGTATATGGTTGACACGGCTTTGGCCTCATGCAAGGACGTGGATCTCATTCTCCTCATGGTTGAGGCGAACCATTCAATAACGGAAGAAGATCACTATGCCCTTGAATTCCTCTCAAAATTCCCCTTTCCCGTAATCCTGGTCATTAACAAGGTGGATCGGGTCAAAAAAGAAAGCCTCCTTCCCTTGATCAATACATATAGTCATCTATTCAAATTTTCCCAAATTATCCCCATTTCCGCCTTATCGGGGGATGGAATAGATCGATTAATGGAGGAAATCGTTTCATTACTCTCAAAAGGCCCTCAATATTTCCCCGAGGATATAATCACGGACCAATCGGAACGATTCATTGCCTCCGAAATAATCAGGGAAACGGTCATTCGGAATACGTATCAGGAAATCCCCTATTCTGTCGCCGTCTCCATCGACCAATTTAAGGAAAAAGCGGATCGGAACCTCATCGTCATAAGGGCAATAATACACGTTGAGAAGCCCTCTCAAAAGGGGATTATCATCGGCAAAAAGGGAGCAGCACTGAAGAAAATAGGGAGTGATGCCCGGAAGGAGATTGAGGATTTCTTAGGCGCAAAGGTCTACCTGGAGTGTTGGGTCAATGTGGAGAAAGATTGGAGCAAGAGCCAAACGGCCTTGAAAAAATTGGGCTATCGCTGAGATTTTCAAACTCCAGACCTTAATTGTCTTGACTTAAAGCCGGATGTTTATTATAAGATTCATTGATATCCTTGGGTGAAACCCTTGACCAATGGAAACCGTCGGCAAATATCTCAAGAGGGAACGTGAGCTCAGAAATATCTCCCTGAAAGAGATATCAACGGCCACGAAAATCAGGGAAAATATCCTGAAGGCCATTGAAGAAGATCGCCACGATCTTCTCCCCACATCGGTCTTTGTAAAGGGATTCCTCGTCGCATACGTGAAACAGGTCGGCCTCGACCCGAGCGATGTGGTCCTCCGGTACGAGAGCGATATTAAGGAGTTCCATGGATATGAGGAGAAGACACCTCCGGCGCAGCAGAAGAAGAGGTGGGACAAAAGATTCTTATTGGGGGCAATTATCGCAACGGTTGCAATCGGCATCATCCTCTTCAATCTCGGGAGAGCACCTATAGAGAAGGAAGAGCCTACGCCACTGCGTGTAGAGGAGGCCCCCGTGGTTCAAGAAAAGACCCCTCCACCTCCCGTCGTTCCGGAACAAGATAAGGTGACCCATCCTGGCGAAGAGACCATTGTGGTTAAAAAAATCCCTCGTGGCGAGAAGACCATTGTGGTCAGAGAAACCCCCCCCGCCGAAACTCGACCCGAAACCCCAATCACCGAGATGATGAGCGAGCCGAAGGAGATGGATCGGGGGGATTTGACCCTTCAGATCCAGGCCGTCGAGGAAACCTGGATCGCCTTCCAAGTGGACTCCCATCCCCCCCGGGAAAGGACGTTAAGGGTCGGGGAGACCTTTTCTCTACGTGCGAATGACCAAATTAAGCTGAAAATCGGCAATGCCGGTGGCGTGAATGTGACGTTTAACGGAAAGGACCTCGGCTCTTTAGGTGATCCCGGAAGGATTGTCCGATTGAGCCTGACACAAAGGGGACATGAGTTTAAGAAAAGGGATGATTTTCAAATACCCGGATATGGGGATGAGGTAAAGCCCACTGATTCCTACTGAGATTCCCGATATTCCTCCAACCCGCCTCCTTACCTCTCGGGGCCCCCTCTCTTTATCCCTTAACCGATCATCCAAAGGAGAGCTGTTTTTCGGACTCATGGGGGAAAGAAAGGCCGAAATGGCGATAGGCCAATTCCGTGGCCTTCCTTCCGTTGGGCTTTCTTATGACAAAACCTATTTTGAGCAGGTAAGGCTCTACCGTATCCACCAACGTATCCGTTTCCTCTTGCAGTGTGGCAGCAATCGCCTCTAAACCTACCGGTCCGCCTTTGTAGTAGCGAATGATCGTCTCCAAAAAACTTCGATCCAAATCGGTCAGGCCGATCTCATCTACCCCCTCCAATTTCAGTGCTTCATCAACGATCTTCCTGTCGATCACCCCTTCTGCCCGAACCTGGCAGTAATCCCTCACTCGTTTCAGAAGTCGATTGGCGATGCGCGGGGTTCCGCGGGAACGCTTGGCAATCTCGTATGTCCCGCCCTCGCCGATGGAGACCTTCAATATGGAGGCCGATCGTTCGACTATTTGACACAGTTCTTCGACCGCATAGAACTCCAAAGTCCTCTGTATTCCAAAGCGCTCCCTCAGTGCGGCCGAAAGAAGCCCCGATCGAGTGGTCGCCGCCACCAAGGTGAATTGCTCCAAGCGGTACCGATGGCTTCTTGCATGAACCCCTTTGTCGAAGATAAAGTCGATGCAAAAATCCTCCATGGCTGGATACAGAAATTCCTCAACGACCTTGGACAACCGATGGGCCTCATCGATAAATAAAACGCTTCCCTTTTCCAAATGGGTGAGTATGCTGATAAGGTCTCCTCCCTTCTCGATGGCCGGACCGGAGGAGGTCACGATATTGACATCCATCTCCGTTGCTATAATATGGGCCAAGGTCGTCTTCCCCAGCCCCGGGGGGGAATGAAGTAAGACATGGTCCAGGGGTTCTCTCCTCTTCCTTGCCGCTGTTATGGCGATCTCCAGGGATTCTACGACTCGAGGCTGACCAATGTACTCGGATAATCTCTTCGGCCTCAAATCCCAGATCTGATCGACCCCAGCCCGAACTCCTGATTCCTCAAGAACCCCTTCTTCCATGGGATATCCCCCTATCAACTCTGACCCCTATAAACCTCCTCAAATAATTCCTCGGGCGAGGAAATGGATGGATTCCGCTCTATGGCCTCATCGACCATTTGGTGAACCTCGCTGACCTTATGCCCTAAATCCCTCACCAGGATCTCTTCGACCTGTTTTCGAAAATCCTCGGGTTCAGGCACGATAGGAATCGCATCCTCCCTCATGAGGGCGAATTTCCCCACCTTGCCCCGGAGTTCGGAAATGATCATCTCGGCCTTCCTTTCTCCGATTCCCTTGAGCCGCATGATCGTGTCGACATTTCTCTCCTCGATGGCTCTGGCAATCTTGGGAATGGGGTATATGAGGGCCTTCGCGGCAAGGGTTGGCCCAATATCTTTGACCGTGATAAATTTCTCGAAAAACTCCCTCTCTATTTCAAAGTTGAAACCGATGAGGTGGGGTTTCGGGTTCTGGACTGTCTGGTGGAAAGAAATATAGAGCTCAACCTCATCTTCTCCGGCCTTTTTCTGATTGTACGTCTGCCTTACAACGGCTGGTAACAATATTTCATATCCAACTCCGTTGGCGAAAACCACCACCCGATCATCCTCTTTCTTCAACAAAAGCCCTTTGATATACCGTATCATTTCCCTCTAAACGTCACCACCGAAATAGACCGTTTCGGGTTAAACCCGTCAAGGCCAATGCCATTGCATCGGAGATATGATCGGATTTGATCTTATCCTCGATATATAAAATCCTCCGAACCACTCGTTTGATTTGCTCTTTGCCCGCCCTTCCGCTTCCCGTTAATGCGTTCTTCACCTCAGTGGGCTTTATCTCCGATATGGGGACGCCTATATTTTTCGCCGCCAGCCGGATAACACCCCTCACCTCCCCCAGTTGCATGGCCGCCATCGGAAACTCCTTCACAACGAAGACATCCTCCAAGACCATCAAATCGGGGCTCCACTGCTGTAATAATCGGGACAATTCGTGATAAATGGTCGATAGCCGCTCCTCAAGGGAATGTTCCGGAGCCGTATTGATATTACCCGAGTGGCAAACTCGCCCGCCTTTCTGAAGGGGTTCGACAACGGCAAATCCCGTTTTCGCTAAGCCGGGATCAATCCCTATGACCTTCACGACCTCCTCCTACCCCGTAAAACAGAAAACCATTTCCTGCCACCGTCCCCAGTATACAACCAGGGGCAACGGATTGCAATCCCTTCCCAATGCCTTTTCCATATATTTTGAGCGACGAAGAGCGACCTCTTCAGAGATTTCCTAAAGGAAGAGTAACAGGGGGATTTTCTGGAAGTGTCTCATAAGGAACCGCGAAAGGAGAGTAATGAAGCTTACGCCAATCAGATGACGGGCCTTATTTTCTACGCCACCAGTCTTTCCATCACCTCATCGGGGATATCAAAGTTAGCGTAGACTTTCTGAATATCATCGGAATCCTCTAACCGCTCCATTAACCTCAGCATCTGCTCAGCCTCTTTCCCCAAGAGCCGAACGGTATTTTGAGGAATCATGGTGACCTCTGCAAGGGAGTAATCCAATCCCGCGTCTTGAACAGCCCTCTTGACGTCTTCAAATTGGGCCGGATCCGTAATAACCTCGAATTCCCTTTCCCTCTCCCTGACGTCCTCCGCTCCCGTATCAAGGACAATCTCTATCAACCTCTCCTCGTCAACTTTATCCTGATCGAACAGAATAAGGCCCTTCAGACCGAACATCCAAGAGACACACCCTGACTCTCCCAGGTTTCCATTATGCTTTGAGAAGCTATTTCTAATATCCGCAATGGTTCTATTTTTGTTGTCCGTCAGCACCTCAACCATGATTGCCACACCACCCGGCCCATAGCCTTCATATGTCAGCTCTTCATAGGTTACCCCTCCCAACTCCCCCGTTCCCTTCTTGATCGCCCTTTCAATATTCTCCTTGGGCATATTCTCGGCCTTAGCGGCAGCAATAGCGGTCCTCAACCTGGGATTTCCCTCGGGATCACCTCCCCCCAATTTCGCTGCTACCGATATCTCCTTGATCAATTTGGTAAACAGCTTCCCCCTTTTGGCGTCGGCCTCCCCCTTTTTCCTCTTAATGGTACTCCATTTCGAATGACCTGACATAACCCCATCTCAAGGATTGCATTTGAGACCCTAAATCCAAAAAACCATATAATGTAAATAGATTAGGTCATTGAAGAAGTCAAGACAAATTATGGAATCATTTGGCTCGGAAAAGAGCAAAAAAAGGGTTAAGCAACACGCCTAACCCCTTGCAATCATTGGTGGGCCCAACTGGACTTGAACCAGTGACCTCCGGTATGTGAGACCGTTTGAGAGCTTAACTGAGCTATGGGCCCCATCTCGTTGAAAGGTAGCTAAAATTGGAGAATGTGTCAAGATAAAATTCCGAGATCTCTGAAAAACTCGCTCTTTGCTCCTCAGAAATATTTGCGTATAGGAGAGAATACAAGCAAATTCCAAATCCTAATTTCTAAACCCTAAACAAATACAAAGCACTAATAACCAAATTACCAAAACGTTTAGGATTTAGTGCTTCGGCCCGCGACGAGGAGTTCGGCTGAGGCTCACTCGAAGCCCTCGGTCGAGTCGATTTAGGATTTAATCCCCGCTTGAATTATACACACCTATGTAAGACGCTACAAAGAGAATATACAGCGCCCCAACCAGATAACTGCAACACTGGAGGACCGCAAGAGGGATGTCCCGTCCAATTAAGTTAAAAAGAGAGCCCTTCCCCCGTGGGAAGAGCTCTCTTTTCTTAATCCCGGCAACGACCTACTCTCCCACTCACTCGCGCGAGCAGTACCATCGGCGCTAGAGGGCTTAACTTCCGTGTTCGGAATGGGAACGGGTGTTTCCCCTCTGCTGTGGTCACCGGAAAAATGTAACCAAAACCCGCAATTGCATAAGAATAGCGATTATTATCCGAGGTAAGGAGGAGAATGAGGGGATCAGAATTGATCCCTCACTCTCCTTCCTGCCCCTGAAATTTTTATGGTCAAGCCTCTCGACCGATTAGTATCGGTTAGCTCAATTCGTCACCGAACTTACACACCCGACCTATCAACCAGGTGGTCTCCCTGGGGTCTTACCCATTCCGACGAATCGGAACGGAGGGATATCTCATCTTGAGGTAGGCTTCCCGCTTAGATGCTTTCAGCGGTTATCCTTTCCGAACATAGCTACCCAGCAATGCCACTGGCGTGACAACTGGAACACCATAGGTTCGTCCATCCCGG
>Ga0209636_10001331_pt1 | contig 24795 bp, 12 predicted proteins | sample DeeMarSWOR152_54_FD_187464 | JGI IMG/M metagenome (GOLD analysis project Ga0209636, IMG submission 187464) | Marine sediment microbial communities from White Oak River estuary, North Carolina - WOR-1-52-54 (SPAdes) (version 2) | ecosystem: Environmental > Aquatic > Marine > Intertidal zone >...
GCATACTGACCGACTTTCAATATGCTGGCTGCAAGCCTTTTTTGAAGAGATAAACCACCCATAGTAATCACGGATTCAATATTTTGATTTTCAACTCCTTAGCCCTTTCTATTATCAATTTTCTTTTTTTCTTACCCATAGTACGAGAGATTCTCCCTGCTTCTTTTTCTTTATCTATTCCTTCCAAATCTCCAAGGTTCTGTATCAAAACTTCTTTAAAACCAGAAGGATGTAGACCCCTTAAACTCTTAGGAGCACGATAACCTACCTTAGGTATTGCACCCTTAGATTTCTCCTTTACTTTTAATTTTGAATGAGTTCCTCTGGGTCTCCTCCACTTCTTCTTTACTTTTTTGAGATATTTTGCCCCCTGTTTTAGGAATTTTGGCTTTTTTCTTGGGTTGACCATTTAATCACCAGATACTTTATAGATACCATCCTGAAAAATTCTTCTGTCGTATTTACTTATTCTACATGCTTGTTCTATGTTGCCACAAGTCTGACCAACATCATCCTTGTTTGGACCCGTCAATGTGATTTCTTGGCCAGCGACTTCAACTTTGGTATCACCAACTATTTTCGCAATCCTGGGTATATTCTCTCCTAGAAAATTCTGAATCATGACTTTGTCACTTTCAACTTTGACAGTAACGGGAAAGTGGGAATAAACAACCTTCATTTTGTAGGTGTATCCTTCAGTCACACCCTTGATCATGTTTCTTATGTGAGCTATTATTGTCCCTACCATTGCCTTTACTTTTCTCCTATCAGAAGAGTAATTGACTACAATTTTATTATCCTTTTCAGCAATCTTGATATCAAAAAAATATTTGAACTCCTTCTTCAATTCTCCTTTGGGTCCGGTTATCTTTACATGTTTATCCTTAATTTCCATTGTCACACTCTCTGGTATCATTAATTCCTTTTCCATTTTCATCACTAGAAAGCGTATGCCAATAATTTGCCACCTACATGTTGCTTATTTGCATTCCCATGAGTCATTATTCCTTTTGTTGTGGATACGATTAATATACCAAAATCTCTTGCAGGAAGGAAACGTTTCTCCCATTTTTCAAACTCATCCACTTTAACAGAGTATCTTGGTTTTATGACATTGCAATCGTTAACTCTATTTTTTAACTCTATCTTAAACTTTCCGGATCTACCATCGTCAATAAACTCGAAAACGCCTATTAGACCTTCTTTTTGCATTACTTTCAATACTTCCCTTACTAGGTTAGAGGCAGGAGTAATACAGTCTTTCTTACCTACTCTTTCTGCATTCTTTATTGCTGATAATACATCAGCCAAAGTGTCGTGTCTCATACTATCCCAAATAATAACTTAGTTTTAATTAGTAAAGTTTATTAAGGTTTTACTTTTAATAGAATTGTTTCTTTAGCTCGATTCAACCTAAAAATTTATAAACTTATAACTTCCATAATTCTAAATTAAATTAGGAGGAAAACAGATGCCATTTGAAAGAAGGAGAAGCTTTGGTTTCAAGAGAGAGATGCACAAGGCAATTTGTGCTGACTGTGGTCAAGAAACTGAAGTTCCTTTCAAACCGCAGGAAGGTAGACCAGTCTACTGTAAAGAATGTTATCAAAAGCATAGACCAAAGAGATTCTAATCCTAGTAGGTTAAGTTTTTGATTAGTATTCTGTGAATTGAGAAATAGGTAGAGGATTTTATAGAAAAAATCATTGATGTTTTTTACGAAGTTGACTCTCTGGTTAAATGCGGCCGCCGGGATTTGAACTTTCTTTTTCATAAGATCACCCTTGATTAATATTTAGAGAATTAGATAGATTTAAGTCCAAGATTTTAATTTAAAGAATATGAAAGAATCAATAAAAACTGGATTTAGTTTTGGTTTAACTTCAGGGGTAATCACAACACTCGGATTAATGGTTGGTTTACATTCTGGCACGCATTCAAAAATGATTGTTCTTGGTGGTATATTGACAATAGCAATAGCAGATGCATTTTCAGATGCATTGGGAATTCATGTTTCTGAAGAATCTGAGATGAAACACACCACAAAAGAATTGTGGGAATCGACAATTTCCTGTTTTCTATCTAAGTTTGTATTTGCATTAATATTCATTATTCCAGTAATACTTTTTGAACTCCTAACAGCAATTGTAGTAAGCGTAATTTTTGGGTTACTCATGATAGGAATTCTTAGTTTTATTTTGGTTAAGGGGGAAAAAGAAAAACCTTGGATGGTAGTCATAGAGCACTTGATTATTGCATTGGTAGTTATAGTTATAGCTCATTATGTTGGTGATTGGATATCATCAGTATTTGTTTAGACGCATAAATTCAATCAGATAGATTTTTATCATAAATTTATGCGGCCGCCGGGATTTGAACCCGGGTCACTGGCTAACTTTCGAAAAATCTACGTTTCATGTTCGTTGGAAGGCCAGGGTCTCTTGGCAAATATTAACCAGGCTGGACTACGGCCGCTCATGCCATTTCCATCTCTCTTTTGGCCCAATAAGTATCTTCTTCGCTTCTTTTTTCTTTTGGTTTCTCAGGTTTTCCTTCTTTTGGTTTCTCTTCAACTTCTTCTGTTTTTCTTCCTTCCCATGTCACGAGAGCACTTCTTATCCTGTGTGCCAAAGATTCCAACTCTTCTTCTGTTATTTCTACGGGTTTATTCTCTATCAAAGGTATTTGATCCTTGTAAACTGGGTAAACACGAATATGAAAGTGGGGGACTTGTGCTTGCATTATTGAAAACGCGACTGTCATTGGGTTCAAGGATTTTCTGATTTTTTCTCCTACTATTAAAGCTTTGTCGAATATTTTGCTGACCAGTTCAAGATTTTCATTGAGATTAGTGAAATGTTTTTTTGGAACAACTATGCACATACCTTTACTTCTGGGGTTGATATCCAAGAATGCCATAGAATCTGAATCCTCGTACACTATCTTTGAGGGCACTTCTCTCATAACAATCTTACAAAATATGCATTCGTCCATACTATCTACTAATAATACAACGTTAAAAAAGATAATTGTATACGATAAGAAAAAGTAATTTAAAGATATTGTTATAAATGTGTTTAATCTATTGAGTGGTTTAAATGGTAAGACACAGTCAACCAAGAGCGGGTTCAAAGGCTTTTTGGCCTAGAAAACGAGCGAAAAGAATTTATCCTAGAGTCAACACTTGGCCTGAGACAGATAAGACGAAAACGCTCGGATTTGCTGGCTATAAGGCTGGTATGGCTCATGTTCTTCTCATCGATACCCGAAAAAACTCTCCGACAAAAGGAGAGGAAATCTCTCTTCCTGTCACCATTCTTGATTGTCCTCCTCTGCTCGTTATTGGTGTTCGTGCTTACAAAATGACTCCTAATGGTTATGTTGCTTTCACTGAAGTTCTGGATGATAAAGTTAAAGATGATAAAGACTTAAAGAGAAAGCTTGTAATCGGAAAATACAAAAAAGACGAAAGCATTAAAGCGATTGAGAAAAACTTTGACAAAATAAAAAAAATCAGGTTAATCGTAAAAACACAACCCAGAAAATCTGGAATCGGTAAGAAAAAACCTGAGATATTTGAAATCGAGGTTGGTGGTTCAAACATCCAAGAAAAATGGAATTATTCTAAAGAGTTGATAGGAAAGGGAATCAAACTCAAAGATGTTTTCAAAGAAGGAGAATTCATCGATACGATTGTAATAACAACTGGTAAAGGAACACAAGGTCCTGTTAAGAGATTTGGAGTAACGATACAAACGAGAAAAGCTGCTGGCAAGAGAAGACATGTCGGAACACTTGGTTCGGAAACTCCTCGTCGTGTTTTATGGACTGTTCCTATGGCAGGACAGATGGGATTTCAAAAGAGAACAGAGAATAATAAGCGAATTTTGAGAATCGGTGAAGATGGAAAAGAAATAACTCCTAAATCTGGCTTCACTAACTACGGATTAGTAAAAGGAGATTATGTGTTGATCGAAGGATCTGTACCAGGACCGAGAAAGAGATTGATCAGACTAAGGTCTGCTATGAGACCACCAAAAATGCCTATACTACCAGCAGAGATAAAGAGTATATCTATCAAAAAGGATTGATGAAAATGAAAGTAAATGTCTTGAGCTTGGAGGGAAAACCAGTTGAAAAGATAGAACTACCAGAGGTTTTTAACGAGCGGTTCAGACCAGATTTGATAATGAGAGTAGTTTTGACATTAAAGAGTCGTAGAAGACAACCTTATGGGACAGACAAATTAGCAGGATTGAGATCATCGGCTCACTTTCATGGTAGAAGAAGAGAGAGATGGACGATGCAAATGAGGGATATGGCTCGCCTGCCAAGGTTGCATGGAACCTCTCCACATTTGAGTTGGAGGGCCAGAAAAGTACCACAAGCAGTAAAAGGTAGGAAAGCACATCCACCAAAGGTTGAGAAGATTTGGTATCAGAAAATTAATAAAAAGGAGATGGGCTTAGCTTTAAGGTCTGCCATCGCTGCCACTTCTGATAAAAATATCGTAAAGAAGAGGGGGCATAAAATCGATGAAATAAAAGAATTGCCTTTGGTCATCAAGGATGACATCCAATCGATTAAAAAAACGAAGGATATTGAGATGCTTCTTGTATCTTTAGGTCTTGAAGACGAATTGAAAAGATTAAAGGTAAAAAAAGTTAGAGCTGGCAAAGGAAAGATGAGGAGTAGAAAATACAAGAAAAAAACTGGTCCTATTATAATCGTTGGTGAAAATGAGGGAATAGCCAAAGCATGTAAAAATTTAAGCGGTATTGATGTAAGGAACATAAAGAGTTTTTCTGTTGAAGATCTTTCTCCTGGAGGAACGCCAGGGAGACTTACAATTTGGAGTGTTTCTGCAATAAAAAATCTAACTTTGTGATGAACAAAAACATTTTTTTAACCCTTTCTGATTATCTTATTGATTTTCCTTCTCTTCCTTTCTCCAAAATCTTTTAATTCTTCCAAGAGTTGTGTATTTAGGATAAAGATGGTTATGAGTAGGAGAGGTTGTTTCCAGTCTCTTCTTAACTTTTTCAAGGGTCATTTTCCTTTCTAATCTTCTCTTCTTCCTATAGAGTATTACAGCTATTATTACCAGAACTATTACTACGACTATGAAAGCAGGCCAGAAGATTAATCCACTCATCATCACTGTTCTCATCCTACTTATCGGTTCACAGATCTTCCTGTAGTTCTTTTCATCCAAGTAAGATTTCGCTCTTCTATATTCCTGTTCTTGATCAAAAGTCGGAGGGGTAATGAAGCTTGTAGATCTCAATCTTTCTATCTCTACCTCTAAGGTCATGTCTATTAGGCGTTGAACTTTTATGTAAACAGGAATAGCATACTCAAACCAGCTCACTGCCTGAACAAAATTCCCTAACTCATATTCATTCAAACCCCTTTCAAGAGCAAATTCAGCATCTTCATAGTAGGATTTTATCATTGAGATTTCAATACATTCCTCCACTAAGAGGGATTCATTTGCTAGAGCTCTAAGTCTTTCCAATTCTAATAGAAGCAAATCTGCAATTTCTTTTGGATCCCTACCTATCACTAAGATTAAAACTTCTACGTTACTCTCAATTCTGTTCTTAGCCTTTACTTCTAACCTGCGTATTCCAATTTCAGCATCTTCAGGAACGTTTATGAATACAAGATATTCTCTTGTCTCCCCTACAGGAATGGTGGTTTGTATTGGTAAGACTTCTATCCAGTCCAAAGGAATTCCATCTATTGAAAGTCTTATAGATTCAGCTTTAGCAGTCCCTGTGTTGTTAACATAGGCTATAAAGCTTGTCCTATTCCCTCTTATTACTGTCAGTATATCGGTCGATAGTCTGAGGGTTAGAGCATGGATAGGTAGGAGTGGGAGGGAGGGACCTGGAGTAGGAATTGGAGGTGGTGGAGGAACACATTCAATGACTCGGAGGGTGTCTGAACCAGTGACAAAAGTCTGGTTGTGTTGTAGAATGGCAAAGAAACTGTAATATCCTAGGATAGAAGGCGGTGTCAGAGTTTGGAATATCTGTAAACTATTGTTTATCTGTCCTTCTGTATTAACTTCATGAAATACGTATCCAGTTGAATTCGTGACCTGATAAGTCATGTTGATGTCAAGGAGACCAGGTTGGTTCTTTGATACATCTATTCTAGCAGTCACATCATCACCGAGACAGACTTGATTATTATCTGCCAGGACTGTAACATCAACAGAAAAAGTAAGTCCTTTCACATAAACTTTCAGGTCTATTTCTTTTTTTTGTTCCCCGTTCGCATAAGCGTATATAGTTCCGTTGTAAATACCTGGACTCGTTTCTTTTGGGACACTTATGTTCACTGTAGTAGTGTTCGTCATTCCAGTGTAATTCAGGAATATCTCATCAGGATGGAACGTGACCCAATCTCCTGGTCCTCCTGGGGTTGTATTCAGAGTAACAATAGCATTATCACATGCGTAAGTTAAGAAAAAATCTATATCTGCTGTATCACTGAAATTGCCTGCTGAGATTATCTGGGATATGTTAGGTGGGAGGGCATAAAACGTTCCTATGTCGTTTTTAATTCGGAATGTCTCGCTCAGAGAAGAATCGGACTTGCCATCGTATGAAAAAGTACCATTAGCGTAATACCCATCATCAGCCTTCTCTGTTCCTTGAACTGTGTAGTATGCGTTGTAGATTTTACTCTCTCCAACTAAGAGATCGATATTAAACCAATTCGTGGAGTTAAGTTCTACACCAATAGGATCAAGAATTTTGGATTTAAAATCGCCTGTGGCATTCATCATTCCGATGTTTGTGAGATTATTCGATACATTCACTAACTCACCAGGGCAGTATTCATCCTTATCAGTCGTTACTGTAATGTCCACTTGGGTAGTAACCACAGTAACGTATATGTATTCCATACTTTCACTAGAAATCCAACCAGTTTTCACAGAATAAAGAGAAATCGATAAAAGTAAGATAAACAAGATTAAAAATTTAAAATTCACTTTACCACTGATTATATTTTGTCCCGATAACTTATCTGTCTTTTGAGGATTATTCTACTTTACCTAATGGTTTAACTAAACTCTGTCTTTTGAGGGTTTCTTCTTTGATGGTTCCTAAAACTAGAAGGATTATCGGTATTGCAAGAAATCCAGCAAGATAATCATATTTGAAATCAGTCCAACTCCTGTAAAAAGAGTATGTTGAAAAGGGCACCAAAATGATGCCAAGTATCGACAGAAGTTTAGATTCTTTGAATGATACTACTGAAAAACCTAGTAAGACGAGGTTGATAATTAAAGCGTACCAAAGCGATAGATTTAATCCAGATACATTTGGCTCAAACATCTCTGTGTAGTATCTGTATGCTAAAACCAAAACTAGACAAAGAACACAATAAATCCAAATCCCTATTTTAATCTTTTTCATCTTTTTTCCTCTTCCTTCTAACAGTTAAAATGACTGAAAGGGCCAATAGTATCAAGAGTAAAAATATCATGGCATTGATGTATGTGGGGAAAAAGGCCTCTGTCATTTTTCCTATTGTAAGAGTGACTCTTACCCCAATCTGAGCAGATGCTCCTAACACCCCGCCCTCGACCGGGCTTTGTGTGAATACAATCTCGCCATTGTACAGATTTTCAGGAAGTTCTCTTGGCACTCTTATCACTGCTCTAACATACTGGTATGGTCTGGGATCCGTAGACATAGCCCCAGGACCTGCTGGTAAATCGAATTCATTAGGTTCAAGATTTATGAATTGTCCTATCGGTCCGATAACACTACCAGTAATATGGATTGGATTGGTTTCTGAGTTAATTAATTGAATGCTCCGAATTACCTCTATCTCACTTCCCTTATCCACTGTAATATCTATATGTGTCGGACCAACTCCTAAAGCATCTACTGTTTGGATTGAACAAATACCCATCAGCAGCGTGATGATTAAAATTTTATGGGTTTTCTCCTTCTTCGACAGCCTTTGCATAAACATTACCTCCATATACTCCACCTGGTTGTGCGACAGGTATAGTTATGTTCCAATAACTATAAGTGTGAGTCGCGTTTCCAACATGTTCCCAATTACCGAAAGTCGATGCTGGGAAATTTATATCTAGATCTTTAATGCTGGATGGCCATTGAGATAATTGGGTAGCGTTAGAGTATGATATGTTACCGACTCCAATGATTTTAGTAGGATCGATTTGTTCGACTAAATTAGTACCGTTTATATATAGATCTATAAATACGTTCGTAACTGCCGTACTCGTTATATTGGTTGGAAAGCCTTGGTTATCAGTAGCGTTTGAACTTGAACCTGGAGCCATACTTCCGAAGTTTATCGGTACGAGACTCCAAATGAGATCTATAGTCTTTGATACTGTTACAGTTATGTTGTAGGGGCCATACCAAGTTCTGTTGTCACCTGCAGGATCAGTTCCTGTGTGATTGATATAAATCCAAAGGTGACCAGAATATGTGGCATTGTACTGGCCAGCTGGTAAATTTAACCAGAAATAAACGTCTGCTGACTCATGAGGTTCTATATCATTAGGAGTTCCCTGGTTCTCAGAACATACGTCTACAAAACCATTAGAAAGACTCTGTAGAGAGCTTGGATTACCATCGCACGAGCTGTTAACTTGCACGGCATTCACAGGAATTGTGTGTCCTGCTCCATCACTCAATTCAGTCGCATTCATGAATATGTTCCATGCCATGTTGTTGTCTGCTGTTAGGTTTATCCTGATATAACCTACACCACCTGCATCTACTTTAGGATAGAATGAGCCTGGTGCTATACCTTCACTTCCTGATGGAGTGTAGTTAACAGGATTGAAATAGACAGTAACATTTCCTAATTTCCCGTAAACGGTAACATTGGCAGTGGTTCCTGCTGTTTGAGCAATACGACCAGTTAACATAAACCTGAATTCCGGAATTTCCCAAAAGGCAATGAAAGAAATAATGATTATCAAAAACAATATTAAAAATCTATGACTGTATTCCAATTTAGCCGCCTCAATGAGTTCTTGATATATATTTATGATTTCTTGTTTAAGTCTGTTCTCCTTTGATATACACGTTACCACCGTAAGGTTGTGGTTTAATGACCGGTACATTAAGTTTATAGTAGATGTACTGATACTCGCCATGTTGCTTACTCTCGTTAATCACGATATAATTAGTAACAAGTCCTGAGAATAACCCTGATTCAGTTTGGTTCCAAGTTATGTTCTCAACTTTTATATCGACGGTCGGGTCAACTTTTCCAGTCATATGTTCTCCTTTTTGCGAGAGATTAACTGGGACATTTCCTAGGACACTCACGTTTAGAGGCCAGCCTTGATAGGTTGTTGCATTGACTTCTATGCCAGGATAGACAGAGGTGAAATTGATTGGTTGGTTTAAGAGTACTATTTCAATTGTTTCCCAGATTGTAAGAGTTGTGTTCGTGCTATTCGATGCTCCGAAGGTGTCGTAGGCGGTCACGTTTATGAGTGATGTACCATTTGGAATTTCCCATGGTATGAAATATACCCAGACGTGCGTGTAGTTTCTACCATCAACTGAAGTTAGATTTTCATAAACTATCGTTCCGTTGGGCCAGGTAAAGTTCCCTTCTACATAATCTAAGTTGTTATTAGAATCGGATACATTTACGGTAATATTTACTGTTACGCCAGTTGCTGTTTCTGTTAGTGGATTGTCGTTGTAAAAGTTTCTAACGACTAAATTCCAAATGTTCGGGGCTTGGTTCATAGAGAGAGTAATGGTTGTGTTAGCCTCAGCGACAGAAACATTGTAGTATAGAGTGGAGTTATCAGTTATATTGCATTTCGGATAATAAGTTCCTGCTACTACATCGGATGTATTCCAACGATAGATTGCATAACCAGATGAGTCTGTAGTATTAGTTCCAAGAAGAGACGATCCAGTGTCAGTTTCATTGTAGAAGTTAACAGGATAATTTTGGATGGGAGTTGATAAGTTTGCATCTAAAACACTACAGTTTAGAGTGATTATGTTCCCGATCAAGTAATCACCATCATCCGGAGATATCCATGATAAGTTGGACCATCCCCAGACTGTTAACAAGTGGGAATCGTACGATGCTGAATAATTCTGATTCCCTGAGAAGTTTGCTGTTATATTGAATGGCCCTAAGCCGTAATCCATGGTAGTGTAATTCATGAATGGTTCTGGACCTTCATCCCACCTAGCATAGGAGCCAGTGAAATTGGTCCAGATTTCAACATCAAAAGATACGTTCAAGTCGGCTGTTATGTTCACTGATTCGTTTGAATGATAGTCTCTATCGCCATCTGTATCATTCAAGAAGAGGTCAATCGAAGTGGGTGCTTTGTTTATTGTTAAAGTACTTGAATTAGAAGCTGAACCATAATTAGATCCTTTTGTTATATTACACACGATTGAATAGCCTGATGGGTTGGCTGCAAATATTATTGGAGTATCATTGTAATCGTCATGTTGTATTTCGTCAAAGTAGAGATGAGTGGTTCCGTCTCCTATACAAGAGCATTGCAAAGTAGTAGCTATGCCATAAACATATGTCCAACCTGAAGAAGAAGTTAAACTACAACTAGCTACACCTTCAGTAACATTCAATGGCAACAGTAAAGCTGATGTCGTATAATTCTCTCCTTCTGATGCTCTTGACACGTAGTAATGATATCCTGTTGGTAGAGTGACACTCTCATTATTAAATCCTGCTTCTGTACAGTTGTTACCGTAATGACAGAGTATTTCTTCATCTGATAATGCTCTATTCCAAAATCGAACTTCATCTATAGTTCCATTGAAGTCTTGATCTGTATAACCAGGTCTTCTCCCAATCGTTAATTCTTCATCGATGTCATAATTTATAGGAGACGTGTAGTTCGTCGTATTTTTCACTCCATTAAGAAAAGTGAAACAATGTGTTCCGTTGAACCCAGCAACAACATAACTCCATTGATTTTTTTGAACGTCTATTTCAGTGTATAGTGAACAAGCCTCCTCTCCTGTGGAATTCCACATAGTAAAAAATAAATCATCACCAACATCTATTCCCAACCTGAAATGTTTATTTCCACTAACAGCTCGGGCCAAGATATATTTTCTTTTACCATCATCTGAGTGAAGTTCTTTGGGATAGATCCATGCCGATACAGTCATTTCTAATGTCTTGAAATCGTCAACAGAACTAACACTGACATAATCCCCTTCACCATCAAATTCTAAACAAGAACCATACTTACAGTCAGTTGTCCATTGAGGAACACCATGTGTGGAATTCTCTAATGTTCCAGTATTGTTATTCCCACTGTCATCAAAAGTATAGCTACCTTCACCCTCATCAAAATGCCATATTCCAGCAACAGTTCCGTTCCTGAAGAAGTCATAGTATACGTCTGTATCTCCTGTATTCTGTTCTGATAGAGTGAAGTTAGTTTGTGTGCCGTAGCTTACTCTAGATTCATATAGTTCTTTTATTTCATCTGCTGTCAAGCTTCTATTCCAGATGCGGACTTCATCTATTGTTCCATTAAATGAATATCTACCCGGATCGTAATTACCTATGTAAAAGGGATTGGCGTTTGTTCCTGATGAATCAGAATAACTGGTACTCCCTACTTCGATACCATCTCGATACAATTTTTGTGATCCTACAGTATATGTATAAGCAACATGATGCCAACCAAAGGGCATAGGAATATTGTCATAAATATCACCAGTAGGATATAATCTTACACTCAATCTATACTTTGGATTAGCATCGCCACGAACCAGTAAACTTGCAAAATATGGTTTTGATAAAATATTTGAAGATTCTGATTTATTGTTCCAATTTATCCACGCACTTAATGTAAAACTCTGATTATTGACTGAAGTTAATCCTGTTTCAACATAATCACCTACACCATCAAATTCCAATGCATTTCCAAATCTTTCACTAGTCCAACTTGGGCAAGCAGTTCCTCCGCAAGAACTTGTCTTATTTTTCAATGTTCCATTGTTATCCCAACCACTACTATCTCTCACATCTGTTCCAACACCTTCCTCAAACCTCCAATACCCAACCAAACCAGATGTATTAACTTCAGCCGTTGCATTACTCATTATCAAGACTGGTTTTGCCTTTTCAATAGTAAAGTACCATGTATCTGTATAATTCCAATTATCACTCGAATCATTAGCATAAGACTTCCAATAGTATGTCCCTGCTGGCAGAGTAACGTTATAACTGTAAACATTCCCTTCTATGTTTGTCATAGTGTAATTATTTACTCCTGAATAGTTCATCTCTATCAAAACTTTATCAGCATTAGTCCAAGTTATGTTGAAGATAGATAGCACTGGAAAGTATGTTGTTGGTATGTTGGTTGAATTGTTAGACCATTGGGGAGCTGCTGATGTCGTTGTTAAACTGAAAGGAGTTTCACAGCTTGTAATGTTCCAGTTGTTAGAAGTATCGTTAGCGTAGACACACCACTCTACTCTTGCCCCTACTGTATCATTTAAAATTTTTGTTATGTTTGACCAAGATTCATTCTGATTTTTCTCGTATATCTTGATATCATCCATAAACAAAGTATAAGGACCACCTGATTCGCTACCATATCCAATTCTGAGTTCGTCAGCATCACCTGCAAGAGTAGTGTTTTTACCAAGATCCGAAAGAACTAAACTATTATCAAACCAAACTTGGTATCCTCCATTAACATCTTTCTTAAACCTTGTTATGATGTGATGCCATTCACCTGTAGCAATCGTTATCGGGTCGCTATATACATTAGCTGATGAAGGATAATTTTCAACTAATCGTATTTTCATATTGCCTGTTTGGTTGTATAGTTCTACTGATACTATTCTTGTAGATACGCCACTACCCTCTAAACCACAATATCTCATATAATATCCGCTAGAATTCGGTAAGTTCTCATGCCTTACCCACCAGCTCCAATAAATACCTGTAGTATTTTCAAAATATTTTGTAACATACTCTTGAGTTTGATTCATCTTCATACTATAAGTTCCGTTTACTTTGTATGTGGAGTTGATTTCAGGGTTTCCGGTTGGCGTCCCATTCCACCTGCTGAAATCTCCGGTCTCAAATCCATCTTCAAAAATTACATTTTCAAACTCAGTAAAGCTATCATTGATCCAACCACCAGTGTTATTAGTGGAGAATACGTATCCAGACAATCCAAAGTTATCAGTCCAATACAAACTGAATTCAGTATCTAAACCAGCAGCAGTGTTGTTAGTAGAATTGTTAGAATATTGTGGAACAACGGTATCAACAGTTAAAGTTCTAGTCTCAGTCTTGTTAGCATTTCCAGCAGTATCAATAGCATAGGCATAATATTCATAAGTTCCATCGTTCAAATCAGTAAAGTTATGATAAAGTCTATATAAACCAGAATTGTATGAGGCATTGATTTCTTCTGAAGATAAGGCTCTGTTGTAGATCTGAACTTCATCGATCGTGCCGTTGAAATTCCAACCAACACTAAAACCTCTTCCAATTCTTAAATTTGCAGTGTTCACCACATCAAGAGAAGAAGAAGCTAAACTGCGACCCTCCTCCTTACCATCAACATATATTTTTACGTGAGTAGAATTTCTTACACCCACAACATAATGTAAATTGCTATCATTAACGTAAGTAGTGCTTGTCGCTGGATATGTGCTACTTTGGTCATAAAAAACAAAAGTGACTCTACCACGTGCCGCTCCACTAACATCGTCTCCAACAACAAGTCTATAGTTGTCTGCCCCCCCACCGCCATTCCAGGTGTTAAGGATACCATTATGATAGTCAAATGCCGTCTTAATCCAAGCCCCTACTGTCCATTCAGAAGTTCTCATGTTTAAATTGCTTGCATTTTTAGCATCAACATAATCATTCACACCATCAAAACTCAATCCATATCCATACTTTCCAGTAGTTATATTTCCTGTTCCCAACCCCCCATTAAATGTTCCAAAGTTATTATAACTAGAGTTGTCAAAGATTCCAGTAGAATTGTACCAATCCATAGCCCAATAACCAACCAAGCTCCTGTTCCAATCGATGAATGAAGAAGTGTCACTATCGTCTGTTACTGAGACATTTACATAACTCCAATCCCTATTCACATAAGAGCTATCATCATCTGTTGGAGGAATGAATTCTATTCGTGGAGCTTGAGTATCAACATTCAACGACCTGGTCTCAGTCTTGTTAGCATTTCCTGATGCATCAATCGAATAGGCATAGTATTCATAAACACCGTCTGACAAATCAGTAAAGTTATGATAAAGTCTAGATAAACCAGAATTGTAAGAAGCATTGATCTCTTCTGGTGATAATGCCCTGTCATAGATTCTTAATTCATCGATTGTTCCGTTGAAAGTTCGATCTCCCTCATCTCTGTTACCAATTCTTAAATCAACTGTATTGGTATGTAATGCATCTGTATCTGGCCAAAATCTATCTTCTTTCCCATTGATATAAAATGTTAAGTTTTTTCTATTATACGTAACCACAACATGCTGCCATTGATTTAGCTTTATAGTATTACTATAAGAAGACCCATTTACAACCCATGTGCCAGGACCAGGAGGAATAACACTCATGAACTTGATAAACTCATATGAACCTTGCAGATAAAAACAATATGCCACATCATACCCTGATTGTTTGCAAGCAATCCTTCCCAAATCATTCCCACCCCAACCCTTTGGATATATCCAAGCCTCAATCGTAATCGCTTCAATAATATTCAAACTCGTATCATTTCTACAATCAACATAATCATTATTACCATCAAACTCTAAACCATAACCATACTTACCAGAAGTTATGTTATCTTCACTCAATCCTCCACTAAATGTTCCAAAATTATTATAAGTAGAATTGTCAAATATTCCTGAAGAATTATACCAATCCATGGCCCAGTAACCGACCAAACTTCTGTTCCAATCAATGAGAGAAGAAGTATTAGAATCATCTTCTATTGAAACATTAATGTAAACTGAATTGTTGTTCTGAGTTGTACCATCATCAAGAGTTGGAGAAACAAATTCTATTTGAGGTGGTTCTGTATCTGATACTTCTTCAACTTTTAAAGGAAGTAATAATGAAGAAGTAGTATAATTCTCCCCTTCACTCGCTCTCGCTACATAATAATAATATCCTGCTGGCAGAGTGGCAGTTTCGTTTAAGTAACCTTGCTCTGAACAATTATTAGCATATTGACAAAGAATTTCTTTTGACGATAATGCTCTTTGATAGATTTTAACTTCGTCAATTGTGCCGTTGAAATAATCATAAGAACCACCTGTTTGGGCACCTATTCTAATTTTTGTTGAGCCATCTTGGGTTTTGCCCTCATAACTCTCTCCAAACTGTGTACCATTTTTATAGAAAGTTACATTTCCACTTGTTCTATTGTAAACGACAATTACATGTTGCCATTTGTTAGTCTCTATGTCTGCGCCGCTTGAGCATGCTCCAACTGATGAACTATCTTCTAATTTCAGTTGCATATGAAGTTCATTAGCAGGACATTCGACTCCAGTTTCTATACGGAAAATCCATTCATCTCCAGCTGCATTAGCATTCCATCTTGAGGCTATAGCCCTTTGATCATCAGTAATCTCTTTTGGGTAAATCCATGCCATGATGGTTAGGGAAGTGTTAGGCATATCCTTGTCAACTTCGATAAAATCTCCCTCACCATCAAACTCCAAAGCAGAACCATATTTACCAGTCGTCCATTGAGGAACTCCATGAGTAGAATTTTCTAATAACCCTGTATAATTATTACCTGTATCATCAAAAGCATAATTCCCCTCACCCTCATCAAAATACCATATTGCTGAAACAGTTCCATTCCTATAGAAATCATAATAAACATACTCATCTCCTGTATTCTGCTCAGACAAAGAGAAGTTGGTTTGAGTTCCATAGGTTACTCTAGATTCATACAATTCTTTTATTTCGTCTGCTGACAAGCTTCTGTTCCAGATTCTTACTTCGTCAATGGTTCCATTAAACCAACCGCTATCATATCTATTTCCAAATTCTAAAGGTTGTAGTGAATTATAAATAGAATTCTCACTTGTGACATTAATATCACAGTATGCTCCATTCTTATAATAAGTTATATGTGTTGAGTTATAAACGATTGTTAAAAAAGTCCAAACATCATTTGAAGTAAAGCCACAGTTATTAACTGATATGTCATCTTCATAACTATCTCCATCATCGGATAAAGCGACTGCAATTTCATCTGTGTCTGTAGTACGGACTTGGTATGACCTATAACCACTTGAAATTTTATATTTGACCACAAGTCCAGCATTGTCTGTATATGTTTGTTGATTTCCCCAAAGGGAGATCGTAAATGCTGAAAGATCATCAAGAGCATCATCATCTGCAATCGTGACATAATCATTTACTCCATCAAACTCTAAAGCTTGTCCAAATCTTCCACCAACCCATTCATCACCATCACCACTAATAGTTCCATTATTTCCATAACCACTACTATCTCTTACATTTGTATCAACACCTTCCTCAAACTTCCAATATCCCACAAGACCAGAACTATTAACCTCAGCAGTATCATTACTCATTATCAGAACGGGTTTGGCTTTATTAACAGTATAAGTCCATTGATCTGTATAATTCCAGTTATTACTAGTATCGTTAGCATAGCTTCTCCATACATAAGTTCCAGCAGGCAAATCAGATACATCATAGTAGTATTCAGAACTTTCATTGCTCATCGTTTGGTTTTCTAATGAAGACGAAAGAGTTGTAAAGTTTTGTTCAATCAAGACAGTATCAATTCCAGTATTATCATTCCAAGTAACGTTAAACTGGTAGTTCTGTTCAGAAGAATAAGTTATTCCTGAAGTAGGATAGATTTTATTATCGAACCATGTGGGCGGTATGTTTTCAGTTATCTTAATGACCGCATCTTCTGTATCGTTCCATAAAGAATTGAAAGTGAAGTTAACGTCTATCTTATGGGATGTTCCCTGATTTCCTGTCACATTGACGTACCACTTTAAATAGCAGTATTGATTTTTCAACATTGGACCGCATGAGCTCTTGTTAGTTATATCATTTACATAGGTATCATAAAGACTCAGTACTCTAAGTGTATCATTGATGTAAATGCTTAGGATAGCATGTCCAGTAGAACTTATCATCCCAGAAGATGTGCTTATAACTGTGTTGTAAGTTGTAGTAGTATCAGTGAGAGTTATCCAATCATACCATTGACCACTCGTAAAATTATAAATCTGGAGGTATTCATCACCCCCTCCCATGCCATCTGCCCTGGCAAAAAGCGTTGCTTCAGTTGCAGATAAGGAATAAGTATAATTAACCCTTCCTGTGCCTGCTGCTACCGAAGTGTAAATGGTTACATAAGTTGATGAATCATTAAAATCTTTATCATATGCGTGCTCAGGATAAGGATTTATAGGATCGAACTGAGTTGTGGAACTGTTTTTATACTCTACAGGTCTTACGAGTGCTGATTTTATATAAAATGGTGTTGCTTCTTCTGTCGTGTTGATTGGAGTATCTGGTAGAGAAGAAGACTTATTATACCTAACAGTTCCATAAACAGTTCCACAATCTCCAATCCTGCAGTATACAGTAGTATTTACATCAAAAGTAGTGTTTTGATCAACTTCCAGAGGATTAGCTTCATCATAAACTGTAGGATCTGGTTGTGTTAAATTAACTTCCAGATAAGGTTGTGTATAATTTAATGTTCTAGTCTCAGTCTTGTTAGCATTTCCTGATGCATCAATCGAATAGGCATAGTATTCATAAACACCGTCTGACAAATCAGTAAAATTATGATAAAGTCTAGATAAACCAGAATTGTAAGAAGCATTGATTTCTTCTGAGCCTAATGCTCTGTTGTAGATGCGAACTTCATCGATTGTTCCATTAAACTCTCTCTGGTTAGAGTTATATTTATTCCCGATGTAGACATCGTTTGTTGTTGAGTCTATCTTAGAAGTGTTTGTTCCGTTTTTTATCAAGTTCCCATTTAAATAAAGCTTTGCCTGATCTGCAGGTAAATTCCTATCATAGGTAAACACAACATGAGACCATGTATTTCCGGGTGCTGTTCCCCAAGCTGGATCAACTAGAACCGTCCAAGCACCATCTACGTAGATTCCGGCTTGAAATCTACCTTGAAAGTGTTGTAATATATAACTTTCCCACTTACTTACTATGTACCTGCTGTTATCTAACATATATACCCAAGCCTCAATCGTAATCGCATCGGTTATATTCAACGACGGGTGATTGTTCACGCGTACACGATCGTCAATAAACTTTAAACCCCTTCCATATCGTCCATCAGTAATATTATCAGGGCCCAAACTATCGAGGAAAGTTCCAAAATTATTATAAGTAGAATTGTCAAATATTCCTGAAGAATTATACCAATCCATGGCCCAGTATCCGACCAAACTTCTGTTCCAATCAATGAGAGAAGAAGTATTGCTTGCATCAGATACAGAAACATTTACATAAACTGAATTGTTATTCTGTGTAATATCATTCGGTGGTGTTGGGAGGACGAATTCTATTTGAGGATTAACAGTATCAACAGTTAAAGTTCTAGTCTCAGTTTTATTGGCATTACCTACTGCATCTATTGAATAAGCATAGTAATCATATTGACCATCATCAATGTCAGTAAAATTATGATAAAGTCTAGATAAACCAGAATTGTAAGAAGCGTTAAGTTCTTCTGGTGATAAAGCTCTGTTCCAGATTCTTACTTCGTCAATGGTTCCATTGAAAAAAAGGCTTGTCCCATTTGCAGAACCGATAAACAGGGGGCGGTTGTTTGTATTTATGCTACCAGAACCTGGATCAACATCAACTTCTTCTCCGCTTAGATATAATGAAGCGTTAGTACTATTCCAAGTCAAAGCAACATGATACCAATTGTCTGCAACAATTAATCCAGTTGCTGATTGGGGCCATACACACCCACCAGACAAACACAAGCTGCCGACCAAGCGACCAGAGGCATGCATACCAATTACGTATTTTACAGCACCACCTATTGATGTGTAGTGAACAAAATCTGCTTGCTTTATTTGCTTGGGATAGATCCATGCTTCTATTGTCAAGTAGTTACCAACATCTAAAACAGAATTATAAGGAACTTGAACATAATCTCCATTACCAACAGTTAAATTACCATTAAAAATCAAACCATAACCATATTTTCCAGTAGTTATATTATCGATTCCGATTCCGTTTTTGAATGTTCCAAAGTTGTTGTAAGTTGAGTTATCATACACTCCAGTGAAATTATACCAATCCATTGCCCAATATCCAACCAAAGAATAGTTCCAATCAATAAACGAAGAAGTGTTGCTATAATCTGAAACGGAAACATTGACATAACTATAATTCCTATTAACATATGCATTGTCAGAATCAGTTGGAGGAATGAATTCTATTTGAGGACTAACAGCATCAACAGTTAAAGTTCTAGTCTCAGTTTGGTTCGTATTGCCTCCAGCATCAATAACAAAAGCATAGTAATCATATTGACCATCATCAATGTCAGTAAAATTATGATAAAGTCTAGATAAACCAGAATTGTAAGAAGCGTTTATTTCTTCTATTGATAAAACTCTGTTCCAGATTTTAACTTCATCTATTATGCCGTTGAAATCTCTATTTTTCTGAGGATTGTTACCGATTAAAACATGTGTTGATGGATTAGGACCGGGATAATAAACTCTTACAGAATTTCCTGGTTTCCCATCGATATACGCTATTACATGAGTTCCGTTGAATGTACCTGCTACATGATGCCATTGATTCAATTTGAACGAATTAGTTGGTGTATATGCCCATGCCTCATTATTAGTAAGATTTTTTACACCCATGTAAACTCGTTTATTATAGGAGTCTAATTCAAGAGCATACGGATCTGCATATAAACTTGTCTCTTTAGATATTACTCTCGGGTAATTAGAAGACCAATATTTCAGATAAACCCAACCCTCTAATGTAAACATTGGTGGATTGAAAATTGAAGAATTTGAGCAATTAATGTATTGATTTAAATCAAACTCCAAACCTTTTCCATATCTAGCATAAGTAATATCATTGGCCCCTAGCCCTCCCTCGAATTTTCCAAAATTGTTGTATGTAGAATTGTCAAATATTCCTGAAGAATTATACCAATCCATGGCCCAGTAACCGATCAATGATTTGTTCCAGTCAATGAACGAAGAAGTATCACTTGAATCTGTTATTGAAACATTAACATAGCTCCAATCCCTGTTGATATTTACACCAGTTGAATCAGTTGGATTAACAAATTCGATTTGAGGATATACAGTATCAACAGTAACTGTCCTTGTTCCAGTCTTGTTGACATATCCAACAGTATCGATGGAATAAGCATAGTAATCATAATCATTATCTTCAAGATTTGTGAAGTTATGATAAAGCCTGTATAAACCGGAATTGTATGAGGCTTTGATTTCTTCTGGAGATAATGCTCTGTTGTAGATCTGAACTTCATCGATCGTGCCGTTGAAATATGTAGAATAGCCTAAACCGATATTGACTGGATTAGAATTATCTTGCATTGCTCCGAAATTGTTACCCCCGCTCAAACCACCATCTACATACTCTCCATCAATATAGTATTTGATTGTCTGGAAATCGAAAGTTATTACAACATGGTACCATATATCTGCGTATAAGTCTATGCCGGTGTCTCTGTAGAACCTTGCTCCTGAAGTATTATAAAAACTAGCTGTTAAGCCATCAGTCCAACCTTGCCAACCGATAGAATAAGAACCGGATTTCTTCCAGAATCCGCCATACCAACCGTTATCTTTTAAACCCGCATAATCTTGATTTGGTTTTACCCACACAGATATAGTGATTTCGTTAAAACCATCTAAGTTGGTTTGTTCCTGTGCACTAACATAGGTACCATCAAACTCCAAACCCCTTCCATATTTACCATCTGTTATGTTATCAGGGTTTATTCCGTTTTGGAAAGTTCCGAAGTTATTCCAAGTAGAGTTGTCAAATATTCCTGTTGCATTGTACCAATCCATTGCCCAGTATCCAACCAAAGAATAGTTCCAGTCTAAGAAAGAAGAAGTATTCCTTATGCTAGTTACAGTAGTGTTCAAGTAGACCCAGTCATTGTTGGTGGTAGTATCGTCGCCAGGAGTGGGTTTTTCCCAAGTTATTATTGGTTTTGTGTTAACAGTAACTGTCCTTGTTCCAGTCTTATTGACGTATCCAATATCATCGATGGAATAAGCATAGTAATCATAATCATTGTCTTCAAGATTTGTGAAGTTGTGATAAAGTCTGTACAAACCGGAATTGTATGAGGCTTTGATTTCTTCTGGGGATAAGGCTCTGTTCCAGATACGGACTTCGTCTATTGTGCCGTTGAAACGTGCTTGATCATGGTAGTCTTGTCTATTACCTAGATATACACCTGTGCCTGATATATAAGTTATATTCTCTACAGTTGTTAAGGATCGTTCAATTCCGTCAACATAAATTTTAATTGTTCCATTGCCATATCCAACACCAACAACGTGATGCCAGTTTCCTTCGGTTAATAATCCAGTGCCTGTTCTGTTTCTATAATTTACTCCATTAAGCTTGTAACCAAACTGAACCCTAGTTTTTTCCCCGCCCAATGATAAGGCATATGGCATATTGAAATTATCTGGAGCAGTAACAAACCTAGCCCATTGTTTTCCTGTATTGTTTTTAGGATTAACCCACACATCAACCGTAATAGCACCTGTGAAATTCAAACTTGGACCTATACAATTTACATAATCATTCACGCCATCAAACTCCAAGGCATTTCCATATTTACCATCAGTTATGTTATCAGTTCCTATTCCGTTTTGGAAAGTTCCGAAGTTATTCCAAGTAGAGTTATCATAAACTCCTGTTGTATTATACCAATCCATTGCCCAATATCCAACCAAAGAATAGTTCCAGTCTAAGAAAGAAGAAGTATTCCTTCCTACAGGACTTGTTACAGTAGTGTTCAAATAAACCCAGTCATTGTTGGTGGTAGTATCGTTACCAGGAGTGGGGGTTTCCCAAGTTATTATTGGTTTTGTATCAACAGTTACTGTCCTAATCCCAGTCTTGTTGGCATATCCAACAGTATCGATAGCAAAGGCATAATATTCATAAACACCGTCTGACAAATCAGTAAAATTATGATAAAGTCTGTACAAACCAGAATTGTATGAGGCATTGATTTCTTCATCTGATAAAACTCGATTCCATATCCTGACTTCATCTATTGTTCCATTGAAATAATCACCAGTACCACCACCTTGCGCACCTATTCTAATTATAGACGAACCATCTCTAGTAGCATCAAGTTGATTTCCACCTGAAATTGCTAAATCAACTCCATTTTTATAGAAATATACTTGTTCAGCATCTCTGTTATAAACAACTACAACATGAGCCCATTCATTTAATTGCATATTTGCATTAGATGTAGATCTTTGTTTAGCAGTACTAGTTAAATTAGTTATATAAAATTGCAATTGTGGGGTAGAAGAATTAGTTAAGCGGAACAACCACTCACTGGTACCAGCACCCCATTTTGAAACTATAGCCCTTTCATCGCCCCCTCCCCCTCCAAACTTTTTTGGATAAATCCATGCCATAATAGTTAAAGAGGAGTTGGGAATATCACCTTCAATTATATTTACCATATCTCCATTTCCATCAAAATCCAAACCATAACCATACTTTCCTGTTGTTATATTACTTGTTCCTAACCCTCCTTGGAATGCTCCAAAGTTATTGTAAGTAGAGTTATCAAATACACCAGTAGAATTGTACCAATCCATTGCCCAATAGCCGACCAAAGAATAGTTCCAGTCTAAGAAAGAAGACGTATTCCTTATGCTAGTTACAGTAGTGTTCAAGTAGACCCAGTCATTGTTGGTGGTAGTATCGTTACCAGGAGTGGGATTCTCCCAAGTTATTATTGGTTTTGTATTAACAGTAACTGTCCTTGTTCCAGTCTTGTTGACATATCCAACAGTATCGATGGAATAAGCATAATAATCGTAATCATTATCTTCAAGATTTGTGAAGTTATGATAAAGTCTGTATAAACCAGAATTATAGGAAGCATTTATTTCTTCTGGTGATAAAGCTCTGTTAAATATTCTTACTTCGTCTATTGTGCCGTTGAAAGTTCTACCTAACGTCTCTCTATTACCAATGTAAAGTGACCTATTATTAGTTGGAACCGGATCTGTTCTGGATTCAGTCAAAACATTACTGCCATTTATGTAAAATTTTACATTTTGTCCATCAAAAGTGGCAACTACGTGTTGCCAAACGTTGAGACTTATGGTGTCAGCAGCACTATCATATTCTGCATTATCTATATAGACCGTTAAATCAGTATAACCAGGGCCTCTGATATAGAATGTATAACCATCCTCTCCTAAATTTCCTGTAGCTTTGTCAATTATTCTTCCAAAATTATTTTCACCCCAATCTATTGGATAAATCCATGCTTCGAACGTGAATGCATCTGTCAAATTAAGTTTTTCATTATAATCACTTATATTAACTCGATAATTTGATCCATCAAAATCCAAACCATAACCATACTTTCCTGTTGTTATATTACTTGTTCCTAACCCTCCTTGGAATGCTCCAAAGTTATTGTAAGTAGAGTTATCAAATACACCAGAAGAATTGTACCAATCCATAGCCCAGTAACCAACCAATGATCTGTTCCAGTCTATGAATGAAGAGGTATTACTATCGTCTGATATTGAAACATTAACATAAACAGAATTGTTAGATGTAGTTGTATCATTATCAGGTGTGGGAGGAACGAATTCGATTTGAGGTGGAGTAGTATCTTCTTCTTGAACTTTTATCTCATGTTCTGAACTCAGATAAATAGTGAAGCTTGGTAAATCACCAAAAGGATCAGTCTGTAGAGTTTGAACAAACTGAGAATTGTTGTAAATGAAATAAACAGTATTCTCTTTCAATCCTGTGATGTTGTATCTTGCTGTTACTGCTGAAGTAGAAGAATCATTCCATTGCATTAAATTTTGTGACCAGAAAGTTAATTCTCTAGTTATTGTTGGTTGTGTGGAAACATTATTTTTTAGCCAAATTTTTCCTGTTGATTCATTATTATAATTAAACCAAGAGTTTCCATAGAAACGTATTTTTCTTTCTGCCGTAAAGTTAGTATCCGTAAAATTGTTTGTTGTACCTGCATCCCATAACCAATAATCATAAGTATTGCCCCATACAGAACCTTTAGTTATATTATTGTTAGAACTTTCAAAGATGTAGAACCCGTAAGTATTATCATAAACACTGTTATTCACAAGATTGTTGTTAGAACTTAAATAGATATCAAACCCAGCACCATTATCATAAACAATATTATCCTTCAGGTTATTATTTGTGGCGAGGGCGATATAGAATCCAACATTAGTATTATCATAAACAATATTATTCACAAAATTGTTGTTAGAATTAGAACTCCCAGACAACAAAATTGCATGATGAAAATCTCTTATATTACAATTCTTTATAGTATTATTCTTAGTATTGCTTCCGGTAAAATAAATTCCATAAGTTTGATAAGTATCATTGCTATCAATTGTGTATCCTAAACAATCTAAGATAGAATTCTGAACACCGGAAGCAAAGCTAATTCCATTCACACCACCC
>Ga0209636_10001333_pt1 | contig 24774 bp, 28 predicted proteins | sample DeeMarSWOR152_54_FD_187464 | JGI IMG/M metagenome (GOLD analysis project Ga0209636, IMG submission 187464) | Marine sediment microbial communities from White Oak River estuary, North Carolina - WOR-1-52-54 (SPAdes) (version 2) | ecosystem: Environmental > Aquatic > Marine > Intertidal zone >...
ATGCACCACTAACTGCATAGCCCCAGTTGTAAATGTGTTGAACAAGGCTTTCGGGATTGAGAAAGGATTGATGACGACAATACACGCTGTCACAAACGATCAGGTGCTCCTTGACCTGCAACATAAAGATCTTAGACGAGCAAGGTCCGCGATTATGTCCATAATACCAACGACAACAGGAGCCGCAGTAGCAGCGACGGTAGTCATGCCCGAGCTGAAAGGCAAATTGAATGGCATGGCTTTCAGGGTTCCCGTACCCGACGGGTCGGTAGTTGACCTCGTAGCAGTTCTTAAGAAGAAAACTACAGAAAAAGAAGTTAATGAAGCATTTAAGAAAGCAGCGAGAGGAAAACTAAAGGGTATATTGGATTACACAGAGGAACCGATCGTAGGAGTCGACATTATAACAAATCCCCTCTCATCCATTGTAGATGGGCTCTCAACCATGGTGATCGATGGGAACTTGGTCAAAGTAGTTGCTTGGTACGATAACGAATGGGGCTTCTCGAACAGAATGGTCGACACCGTTGAAATGATCGGTAAAAAACTGTAATTGCCTATTCGACTCAAACGCCCAAACCCAACCTTTTTTGAGGTGAATAATGAAAATTGGCCAAAATCTTAACAATTGACGATTTAGATCTGGAAGACAGAGTGGTCCTCTTGAGAGTGGACTTCAACTCCCCCCTAGACCCTGAGACTAAAGATATTTTAGACGATTCGCGAATAAGATCTCACAGCGCCACCATCTCGGAGCTTTCAAAGAAGGGAGCAAAGACTGTCATTCTTGCGCATCAGGGAAGACCGGGAGACCCAGATTACTCCTCTCTTGAAAACCACGCGAAACTTCTAAGCTCAATAATCGGAAAAAGTGTAAGATATGTTGACGATATATTCGGCGATGAAGCCAAGAACGCGATTAAAGCATTAAAGAAAGGCGAAATACTCGTTCTCAAAAATGTGAGGGACTTTCCAGAAGAGACTAAATCCAAGTCTCCAGAGGAACACGCGAACTCGGAACTAGTAAAGAACCTAGTGCCTTTAGCTGATTTCTTCGTGAATGATGCTTTTGCTGCTGCTCATCGAAGCCATGCTTCCATGGTCGGGTTCATGACGAGACTTCCGACTGCAGCTGGTCGTGTCATGGAGAAGGAGCTCAAATCGCTCGAGAGGGTCACAACAGACGCGAAAAAACCTTGCGTATATATTTTAGGTGGGGCTAAAGCAGAGGACTCCGCAAATATTACCGACTACGTTCTCTCAAAGGGAACCGCTGATAACATTCTAACTGGCGGTGTAGTCGGGCATCTGTACCTGCATGCAAAAGGCATAGACATCGGTGAACCGAACGTCAAGTTCCTTGAAAAGAAAGGCTTTCTAGACATCGTACCAAAGATCAAAGAACTGTTCGACAGATTCGGGAAGAAAATAATAACCCCCTCTGACTTAGCGGTCGAGGTTAAAGGTAAACGTGAAGAGATCGGTCTCTCTGATTTGCCAACAGACCATCCAATCTACGACATTGGCTCTGAGACAATCAAGTTATACTCTTCTATCATAAAGAAAGCAAGGACCATAGTCCTGAACGGTCCGATGGGAGTATATGAAAATCCAGAGTTCATTAAAGGAACAAGAGGAGTATTTACAGCGATAGTTAATAGCGATGCGTTCTCGGTAGCTGGAGGCGGTCACACAATCGGTGCACTCGAAGAACTAAAATTGAAAGAGAAAGTTACCTACGTGAGTACTGGAGGCGGAGCTTTAATGAGTTATCTACTAGGCGAAAAACTGCCTGTGGTCGAAGCATTAGAGAAGGCTAAAAAACCCTAATTTTTTAATAAATTATTTTTGTAATTTGGTGTATTAATTCAGAAAAATGAAGATATTTATCAGTGCGTTCATCTTCATGACGTAGTTAGAACGTGCATCTGTATTGATTCAATCAGATAAGAGGAGGCTCCCCCCGGATTCAGCAATCTTCATCTTCACCATTATTCTTTTGGGAGTAATCTGCTGGTTAATTATTTGGTATGTCCTAAAGTATTTAATGCCTGAATCCATTATTTTCCTTGACAGTCTACTCCCAACCACCTTCCTGATAGTTCTAATATTTGCTATAATAGCGGTAATAATAGCATATGCGACTAAAAAAAGAAAATAGACCCTTTTTCTAGAAAAGAATTATTAACTAATCTCCACCTTCTCACATCAATATGGAGTGTAAAAGGCCTGAAATCTAAGAAGCTGATATTAGAGAAAGAAGTTGAATACACCGCTTGGTTGGCTAAACTTGAGTTATCCGAAAAGGACAAGAAGCTGTTCACGACCCAACTCAACGAGATTCTGCGCTACTTCAGGAAGATCGATGAGGCGGACGTTAAAGATTTAGAGCCAACTTATCACGTGATGGAGCTGAAGAACGTTCTTCGTGAAGATAAACCTGTTCCACCTCTTCCTACCAAGCAAGCTCTTCAAAACGCTCCTGAAAAGGAGAAGGACTACATCAAAGCCCCAAAGATAGTGTAGGAGCCTTTAAGATTATGAAACCCTACCAGCTCACGGTTCAAGAGACTGTTGAAAAGACAAGAGCAGGCGAATTAACAGCTAAAGAAGCTGTTTATTCACTCTATGATAGAATTGAAGAATACGAGGACACATTAAACGCTTATGTTACACTGACCAAGGAGAAAGCTCTGAAGACAGCAAAAGCTATCGACGCAAAAAGAAAGAGAGGGCGGAAGTTAGGGGCTCTCGCAGGCGTCTGTCTAGCAGTTAAAGATAATATCTGCATCAAGGATGTTAAGACGACCTGTTCTTCAAGAATGCTAGCTAATTTTATTCCACCTTATGATGCATCTGTTACGGAGCAGATTAAACGCGAAGACGCGATAATAATTGGCAAAACAAACATGGACGAGTTCGCGATGGGCTCCTCTACAGAGACCAGCTATTTTGGACCAACAAAGAATCCCTGGAACGTGAAACGGGTTCCAGGCGGCTCATCGGGCGGAAGTGCTACAGCTGTAGCTGCGGAGGAAGCGGTTGCAGCCTTAGGAAGCGACACCGGCGGATCGATCAGATGTCCAGCAAGTTTCTGCTCAGTCGTCGGACTGAAACCTACATACGGTCTTGTGAGCCGGTACGGCCTCATCGCATTCGCAAACAGCCTTGAGCAGATAGGCCCAGTTACAAAGAATGTGCATGATTGCGCGATGCTGCTCCAGGTTATCGCAGAACATGACCCAAAGGACTCTACATCAGTCAAGACAAAGCAAACAGACTGCCTTAAACATTTCAAAACTACCATCCGAGGATTGAGGATGGGCGTACCTAAGGAGCTGTTGGGTGAGGGCACAGATGATAAAGTGGAGAAGGCGGTGTGGGATGCTGTCCTCAAGTTGGAGGAACTTGGAGCCACATACCAAGAGACATCCATTCCAAGCCTCGACTACGCTCTACCCGCGTACTACCTGATTGCCATGTCTGAGGCGAGCAGCAATCTCGCCCGCTACGACGGTCTCAGATACGGTTACAGAGCTGTGGGCTCTCTATGGTCTGAGGTCTTCGCGAAAGGAAGAAGAACAGGTTTTGGCGCCGAAGTGAGACGAAGAATCATACTTGGAACATACGCGTTGTCCACTGGTTACTACGACGAGTATTACCTGAAAGCGTTAAAGGTTAGAACCCTCATTAGGAAGGATTTCGATAGGTCCTGGAAAAAGTTCGACGTACTAATAAGTCCGACGATGCCGATTCTACCCTTTAAGATAGGCGAGAAGATAAGCGATCCCTTAGCGTTGTACCTATGCGATATTGACACAGTCTCCGTGAATCTGATGGGTGGCTGCGCCATATCTTTGCCTTGCGGGTTCGCCAGTGGTCTGCCAATAGGATTACAGATCATTGGAAAGCCATTCGATGAAGCCTCGATCATCAAGGTTGCTCATACTTTTGAGCAGAATACCTCACATCACAAAAAAAAGCCTGCTTGGCATTAGCAATAAAATGAGGGTGTCTATTCTCTGGAGTTCTATGAGGCAATTTTTCTAGGCTTCTTACAAGGGATAACTGAGTGGCTTCCCATCTCGAGTTCTGGGCATCTCGTCATCTTTCAGCACTTCTTCAATCTAGATCCCCCCCTGCTGTTTGATGCTAGTCTACATCTGGGAACGATATTCGTCATCGTGTTCATCTATCGCGAGGATATTACATCAATTCTTAAGAGTCTATCAAGAGGAGACACGGAATCCCATGAAGGTAAGGAGGGTTTACTCCTCCTAATCGGCACGGTTCCAACAGTTCTGATAGGGCTAGTCTTTCAATCTACAATAGAAGCACTATTCCACAATCTTGAAGCAGTTGCTATTTCGTTCATAATCACAGGCTTCTTACTCTTTGCGACAAAATACTTCAAAGACGGAAGAAATTTGACGTCTTTCAACGCGTTCTTAATAGGCACCACTCAAGGTCTCGCGATCGTACCAGGAATATCTAGAAGCGGTGCAACTGTAAGTGTAGGAATAATTAAGGGCATAAGAGGAGAAGAAGCTGTCAAATTCTCCTTTCTCTTGGCAATTCCAGCGATAATCGGTGCAATGATTGTAGAAGCCCGAAACTTAGTACAGGTGGATTATCTAGTACCCATTACAGTTGGAACTATTATCTCAATGATTGCGGGATACGCGTCTTATAAGATTCTGGTTAGATTTGTACGCAGGAAAGGTCTATACTACTTCTCTTATTATTGTTGGGTTATCGGTGCAATTACCCTGCTATATATCCTTCTATAAATTTCTGTCCCTCCTATACTAGGGAGTTGTAAAAATTGTTATCAATAAGAATAGTTACTCTTGGAGTGGTGATAATGTTACTTGAGAATTGTGGACTTGAGAAGCGACACTGTTACACTACCAACAGATGAGATGTATGAAGCTATCAAGAACGCGGAGCTTGGTGACGATGTTTACCGTGAGGACCCGACTGTTAACAGGTTAGAGGAGCTTGCTGCAAAGACCATGGGAAAAGAAGCAGCGTTACTCGTCACCAGTGGCACTCAAGCAAATTTGACATCAGTGATGGCACAAACAAACCGTGGAGACGAAGTGATCTTGGAGTCGGATGCCCACATCTACCACTACGAGGTTGGAGGAATATCTGCTTTAGCGGGTGTGATTCCAAAGCTAATAAAGGGTAAAAAGGGGGCTTTAGAACCAGGAGATGTTGAGAAAGAGATAATGCCTGAGGAGATCCATCACCCGAAGACAGCATTAGTGTGCATCGAGAACACCCATAATAGAGCCGGAGGCACCGTGATTACTCCTGAACAGATAGAAGCTCTGAGTGAAGTAACGCGATCAAAAGGTGTGCCCCTCTACATGGATGGAGCTCGAATATTCAACGCTGCAGTAGCGCTGAACCGAGACGTGAAGGATTTCACGGGGCACGTTGACTCCCTCATGTTCTGCTTATCTAAGGGTCTCAGTGCCCCCGTGGGTTCAGTCATGATAGGAAACACTGATTTCATCGAGAAAGCGCGGAAAATCAGAAAGATGCTGGGTGGAGGAATGAGGCAGGCAGGCATCATCGCCGCACCGGGAATAGTCGCCTTAGAGAAGATGGTGGATCGTCTCTCCGAGGATCACACGAATGCGCGAGCATTAGCTGAAGGCTTATCAAAGTTTGAATCTATAAAAATAGACCTTGAAACGGTTCAAACAAACATAGTGAAATTTGAGGTTCAAGGATTAAAAGTCTCTCCTGAAGAGTTCTTTTCAATGCTTCGAGAGAGGGGAGTACAGATCTTAGGATATGAGGGAAATGTGATGCGGATGGTGACGCATCGACACATTACAAGGGAGGATATTAATTACACTCTGGAAGTATTTGAAGACGTAATTCGCAAGATCTGATTCTTTCTCACATCTTATAGATCCAGATCGTGTGTTGCGTCGCGTACTTTCTTTTGTCCTCTTTTATCTTCTCGACTCTGAAGGGCTTCCAGCCTGGGAACTCAAAGTCGTGGCTTATGACTCGTGTTCCAGGTCTGAGTTCCTCTTCAAATTTACTCTTCAACTTTTCGTTGCCACTCGTCGTGAGGTAAACTACGACAACATCAGCGTCTTTGAAATTGACATCCATAGCGTCTCCCTGAATGATTTGAATCATGTTATCAAGCTTCATCTCACTGACTCTTTGCACTGTTTCTTTGGCTAAATTCTCTTTGAGTTCAACGCCAACCGCTTTAACACCATATTTTTGAACTGCAGGAAAGAGGAATCTTCCATCGCCCGAACCGACATCAAATAATGTTTCCCCAGCTTTCAAGTCTGCAAGTTTAAGAACCGCGTCGACTACTATCGGTGGTGACGGAACAAATGGTGCTAATGACACCTGGGCACTCCCGTTTAATTCATCCTACCAGATATTCCAGACCTAACTTTTATTTAAACAATAATTGTAATTTCGAATATAATTCAAAAATGTAATTTTTCCCTGTTATTTCTCACTCTTAACCTTCAAATTTTCGTCTTCAATCATCTCTTCTAAACGTTTAACGTCGGTAAACATCCATAACGCAGTTATAATAATCAAACCCAAGATGCTACATGCAAGGAAGATGTTAGTGACACCCGTGTATTCCGCTATTGCACCTGAAAAGACCATTCCAAGAGGATACGAAGCGAAAGAAAGAGTCATCACAACAGAGTCCGCTCTTCCTTGCATGTCGAGGGGAACGATCATCTGAATTATGGTCTGAGCCAGCACAATTATGATTGACGCTGCGCTCACCATTACAAACCCACCAGCAGCGATTATCCAAAAGATGCCCTTCGGAGCGAGAGTTACAGCAGCGTAACCAGCGAATAGACCGTAGAGAAGAAGTATAATGGTTATCGCTTTCTTCTTAAATTTGATGATCGACGTGAAAACTCCTCCAGCGAGAATACCGCTCTGAACAACCATCGTTACAAACGCTAGGTCAGCTGCGCCACCCAGATGGTCGAAGAGCACAAAGTACGGTAGAAGCGTGTTGAACGGCACAATTAACACTACTAGAATAACAGATATTACTACTAGGGCGGTTTTCCCCACCAGCTTCTTCACGAACATTATGCTCTCTTGGAGGTCCTTCGAAAAAGATTTTTTTTCTTCCTTCTTTTGAACAGAAGGTATATTGATAGCAATGAGAGGCACTATGCATATTATGAAGGTAGCGATGTCGATCCAAAGGATCTGACTGATCTTCCATGCCTCTAACAGCAAAGCTGCGACTGCTGGTCCCATGATGTTTATCATACCTGAGAAGAAGTAGTTCATACCATTAACTCGACTCAGTTTATCGCTCGGAACCAATGTTGGTGTGACCGCTCGGAATGCGGGTCTGTGAAACGCTTGGAGCCCACCTCGAAGAGCCAGTAGCCCTAATATGTGTAGAACTGAAGGATTACCTTGCCAAAAAAGGAAGATCAACATCAACGTTATTGTAGCCTGTAGAAGATCTGTCACCAGTATCAATATTTTTCGGTTGAGTCTATCGGCTACTACGCCAGCAAATGGCGTCAAGACGACATTAGGCGCAAATCCGACGAGAGATGCGATTGACAGGTAGAAGGTGCTCTCCGTCTCGAAGGCGATCCACCAAACGATAACATACTGCGATATCGTCGATCCGAGAAGCGACGCAAGCTGACCAGCCCAGAATAATATGTAACTCCTGAAACTCTTAGGTGTGACTTTTGACATATTCACCCATTCCGCAAAATTCTTCAAAGGGTAGATTTAATCTTGAGAGTTCTATGAGGAAACACCTTACTTTTGAATTATGTGGTAAAAAAAGTCGATTTAATTTATGTTGAATAAAGATGGTGATACTATATTTATCAAAAGAGCATTCAAAATAAAAAAATGAAAGTTAATATATTATAGTCTATTAAGAGCTAACGCCTAACAATGCGATGTTCAAAAATTAATTCATGCTATTAGGTTCGGTGATTTATATGGCGAGGAAACATCACAGTAAAAAGACTAAAAAGAAAAAGATGAAACGCCAAAAGAAGGCTCGGGATAAGCGCAGATCACGATACAAATAATGTCTTTAAATGAGCTAGTGTGCTGGTTTTTATTCATTATCTCGTAAATTTTGTTTATGCGTATCCTCCTCGGAGGCAATAGAAATTGTCTAAAGACATCATCGGTGAGAATGAAGATGTTCTCGTCTTTCTAGATCGGAAGAGAACCTTCTTAATAAGAGTTAAACGCGGACAGAGCTTACACACCCATCGGGGTTACATCAATCATGATGATATGATTGGTAAAGAGTTTGGGGATGGTGTGAAGAGTAGTCTTGGCATCAATTTCACCATCTTGAAGCCCACTCCGATCGATTACGCTAAGAAAATGTTACGATCAACCCAGATCATCTATCCCAAAGATATGGGGTTGATTCTAGTACACTCTGGTATTGGCTGTGGAAGTAGAGTGGTGGAAGCCGGTACCGGGAGCGGTGCGTTGACGAGTGTCCTCGCTAACTTCGTTGGTTCCAAAGGCAGAGTCTATAGTTACGAGACGAGAGCTGAATTTCTCGAAAAAGCGAAGAAGAATCTGGAGCGGGCTGGCGTGTTAAATCAAGTTGAACTTAAGAACAAGGACATCACAACTGGAATAGACGAAAGCGATGTCGACGCTGTGGTCCTCGACTTGGCTACTCCATGGGAGGTTGTTCCCCTGACTTCTAAAGCTTTGAAGGGAAGCGGAGTATTAGTCTCGTTCAGTCCTACAATCGAGCAGGTCGTTAAGACAGTTGAAGCCTTAGAGGCTGAAGCATTCGTAAACATAGAAGCGCTAGAGAGCATCGTGAGAAGAATCAAGGTGAAAAAGGGACAGACGAGGCCTGAAACATTAATGATAGGTCACACAGGATATGTCACCCACGCAAGAAAAACAAACTCTACTCATAATCAATAAATATCTTATCATACACGTAAGCGAGGCTCTTTGAAAATAATTACCTGAGCTTAAATTATCTGTTATTAATCCAAACTGCCAGTATATGTCTTTATTAGGCAAATCAACAATTATTCTAATTAAAAAAGGAGGGAAGTTCTCAGTTGAATAATAAAACCTTTTCATTAGGCTTCTTAGTGTTGATGATGCTCTACATCTCTTCTATGCCTTTTATTTCATCGTTAGCTGCTGATACGGGCTCGGTTAAGGTCTATCCTGTTGAGGACACTTTTGTTAATACTTTCATGGGAACCCGGGTCTACGGGGACTGGGATACACTGTGGGTCGCAAGGGAGTTGAAGGAGCTTGATCCCCGACCAGGGTGGAACAACAAGCATATTTTGCTCATGTTTGATCTCTCAGCGATTCCATCGGGCAAAAAGATAGTCTCCGTTAACCTCATGCTCTACTGTGTCTCTTTTGAGGGGGAGAACGTTAACTTCGTCTCTTACCACTGCTCATCAAGTGACTGGGATGAGGACACCTTGAACCATGGACTGTACCAGTTTAACGTAATCGGAGGCGTATATGACGAGGGTTCAGCGGAAGTCGCGGTGAATGCTGCGAGTAAGTGGTACAGCGTTGACGTGTCAGAGGACATCGAAGACTTCGTAGGCGGCACGCTCACAGAGGTTCTCATGATCGTGTCGAATCACATGAACCGCTACGTCGAGTTCTCATCGAAGGAAGGCGACCACGCGCCCTACCTGGAGTTCACGTTCGAGAAGACCCAGGCAAGCATCACCTGCCAAGCCTCAGAGACTGAGGTGCAGCTCGGAGACGCCATAACCATAAACGGCAAGCTGACACCATCAATGGCCACAACCCTGAGTGTCAAGTACCAGAGCGGGGCTGCGACGCAGCAGAAAAGCGTGACCACTGCCGCGGATGGAACATACACTGACAGCTACACGCCGACAGAAGCAGGAACATGGTCTGTCACAGTTGAGTGGCAGGGAACAACAGAATACACCGACGCAGACGCGTCCATCCAAGTAACAGTCTCATCACCAGAACAACCAGCACAACCAGCAATTCCAGGTTTTCCAATCGAAGCCATATTGCTGAGTGTACTAATATCAGGAATTGTACTAGCCACTACAAGAAGACACCCTCTAGAGTCTTCCAACGCATAAATCCAATAAGTAAAAAACAACCCTCAGATCTAAGCACCCCCAGAACAAGCATCATAAAAACTAGGAGCTCACCTTGAAATTAATAACTAGCTCAGTGATAACAACGTCGTCTTCAAAACAGATGAACGCACTTTCTCCAAACCCACAACTTTTCTTTACAGGGAAAGACTGTACACGAACCTATACTAATTTCTAACATTACAGCATCAATAGCTTCTAGTATCATTTTTTTCTAAAATCGCAATTTCTAAAATTCCATCGCTACCACTTTTATTCCATTAGTAGACAATGAATGATCAATCCAAACGCTTAGATTTAAGAAACACAAATTAGTAGATAAAGAAGCAGTCATTATAGAGCTCAGTCTTCTGATTCTTCGCATTCTGTGCGATTGATTTAAATAGTCCACTTAGGCACATCATGCCCTTACTATTTGATTAATAAAAATGTGGCGACTCGGAAATAGAGAAGTCTATCATTGTCGTCAGACAATCAAAAAATTTTTTTCGGACAATTGAAGCTCGAAAGTAGTAATTGATATACAACATATCTAATTCTAACCTCCTCTCTTTTTCGACATTAACATAAAGAAGTAATCAGAGAAGAAAAAGATGAGAAAAACATAGGAAAAGTGGGTGCTAATCAGCCTTTGAAGTGAAGGATGCATGTCTCGGATCTGAGGATCTCAGGTATCTCCCCAATCGTCTTATAGACTACTTGGTTGAATTTTTTCTCGTCAGCCTCAGCTTTAGCTATCACGTCGTATCTGCCATGAATAGACTCCGCGCTTAAGATACCATCTATCTTCAAAAGCCTAGCAGCTACTTCCTTAGACGTTCCAGCTAGAGTCGAAATAAGAATGTAGGCTCTTATGATCAAGATAATCACACAAATAATAATTCACATATATACTTTAATCTTGCCATTAGTTTTATTTCACCCTTTAAGCATATTAAGGGAGTGATGTTAAATGGTTAGCGAGCAGGAAAAAGCGATAATTAAAGAATGCAAGAGTAAAGGAATACGTTTGGTCATTCTTCAGTTCGTTGATATGCTTGGTATGACCAAAGGTGTATCGATACCCACGGAGCATCTTGAGGAAGCGTTCACAAATGGTGTGGGTTTTGACGGTTCATCTATCGAGGGTTTTGTTCGTATATACGAGAGCGACATGGTCGCGATGCCTGATGCTTCCACGTTTAAGATTCTCCCTTGGGGGCCGAGTGACAGAAAGGAGGGGCGCTTGATCTGTGATATATATAGACCCGAAGGTAAACCGTTTGAGGGTGATCCTCGACACATTCTCAGGAAGACAATGGAAGACGCAGAGAAGCTGGGTTTCGTATTTAATACTGGACCAGAACTGGAGTTCTTTCTTTTTAAAACGGAAGACGGTCCTAAGGTGGTCTGCGAGCCATACGATGTTGGTAGCTATTTCGATTACTCTTCTTTAGATAAGTCCTCAGACATTCGAAGGGAGGCAACCTTCAGTCTTCAAAATTTAGGGGTTGACGTCGAGATGTCTCATCACGAGGTGTCACCGGGTCAACATGAAATTGACTTCAGGTTCTCTGATGCACTTAACACCGCTGATAACGTAGTCACCTATAAGGACGCGATTAAAGCCATCGCGTTGTCAAGCAGTCTTCATGCAACCTTCATGCCAAAACCTATCTACGGTATAAATGGTTCGGGTATGCACACTCATCAGAGTCTCTTCTATAAGAAAAATGGTAAGAACGCCTTCTTCGATCCTAAGGACAAATATAACCTCACCGACACCGCGTACCACTTCATAGGTGGTCAATTAAAACACGCCCGAGCGATGTCAGCCATTGTTGCTCCTACCGTTAATAGTTATAAACGTTTAACCGTGGGCTATGAGGCACCTGTTTACATTTGTTGGGGAAGAAAGAACCGTTCCGCGTTAATCAGAGTGCCAGAATATTATCCTGGCATGGAGAAGGCTACAAGAGCTGAATTGAGGTTCCCAGACCCCTCATGTAACCCTTACCTAGCATTCGCAACAATGTTGAAGACAGGTCTAGATGGTATCAAGAACAAAATTATACCACCAAATCCTGTGGAAGAAGATGTCTTCGAGTTCGATGACAGAAAATTATCCAAATTCTACATTAAGACTCTGCCATCTTCCCTCGGAGAGGCAATCATTGAACTTGAGAAGAGTAAACTCATTAAGGATACACTTGGCGAATTCACATTTGAAAGGTACATCGATGCTAAGAAGAAGGAGTGGGAAGAGTACCGGTTGCAAGTAACCAAGTGGGAGATCGATAAGTATCTCCAAATGTAAAACCTGAGTTTACCTATAATCGTTGAAGCCTCATGTCTGAATCTAAAGTCGTCGTCCCTGAGTTAGATAATAAGAAAGTGGAGAGAGAGATCGTCCAATTTATTAAGAAAATCGTTAAAGAAGCTAAAGTTAACGGTATAGTACTCGGTTTAAGTGGAGGCGTAGACAGTAGCCTGGTGGCAGTTCTCTGTGTCAACGCACTCGGAAAGGATAGAGTGCTAGGAATCATTCTCCCCGTCAACTTCACCCCAAAAAAAGACATCCAAGATGCAAGGGAACTAGCAAAGAAACTTGGAATAGCAACATTAACAATAGACTTGGAAGATTTATACCAATCATTTATACAAACTCTGAAATTTAATAAAAAAGTAAAAAAAGATAAGATACCGCTGGCGAATGCACTAGCTCGAATACGAATGACGATTCTCTACTTCTATGCGAACCTACGAAGACTGCTAGTCGCAGGTACAAGTGATCGAAGCGAAATCCTCATAGGCTTTTTTACTAAGTATGGTGATGGTGGAGCGGACTTCCTACCTATCGCTCACCTCTATAAAACACAAGTGAGGAAACTAGCGGAGCATGTGAATGTGCCACGGAAAATAGCGTATAAGCCAAGCAGCCCAAGATTATATCCAGGGCATAAAGCCACCGATGAGCTTCCTCTAGATTATGAACAATTAGATCCGGTACTTGTAGGGTTATTCGATGAGAACCTCTCAAATAACGAGATAACAAGACTTACCAATGTGCCACTGTCAATTATTAAGGAAGTGAAAAGACGCTTCAATATTTCAAAACATAAACGTGCGTTTCCACCGATGCTAAAACCTCCTATGCAAAGAGACTAGGAATCACACTTACTTCTTCACAACTAAACAAGTGTCTCACAGTCTCATCTATCTCAGTATAAAGTCTACGGTTCCTCTTACAAGTGAACACAATAAGTTATGCGGAGAATTAAAAAATGAGATATGACATATAATATCAATAGGAGAGGTGAAAATCTTGAAGTATGAAGCCATAGTTCTGAGTGGAGGAGAAGGCTGGAGACTAAAACCAGACACTTGGACACCTAAGCCACTTCTTGAAATAAAAGAAAGAAATACTCTTCTTGATGTGCAAGTTCATTGGTTATTGAAACACAAGTTTGATAATATAATTCTGGCTTCAAACAGGTCATTCTCAGAATCGTCCATTTTCACAAACAAGAAAGTTCATCCATGTATAGAAAAGACGAAATTGGGAACGGGTGGCGCAGTGTATAGAGCATCGTCTCTTATCGACTCAGACATTTTTTATGTAATGAACATCGATGACATTGTATTTTATGATCCGAGAAAACTCTATGACAAAGCTACTTCAGGAGCATCCATGTTATTAGCAAAGCCACAGTTACCATTTGGGAAAGTATCTACTCAAGAAGACCTTATTACAACTTTTGAGCAACACCCACATGTAGACATTTGGGTTAATGCGGGACACTACGTTTTCACAAAAGACATCGTTAAAAAATATTTCCCAGTTGAGGGAGACTTCGAACTCAAGACGATGCAGATGATTGCTCAAGTGAAGTATTTGAAAGGCTTAAAGTATGATGGAGATCGGCTCACCCTTAATACAATAAAGGATCTTATCCGCATAAGAGAATACTTCACTCTTAAAGCTTCAAAGAAAAAGAGTAAGAAATAGAAAATATTGCCCAACCAACGAATGAGATCCTAGCCTGTTGTTTTTTATAATATTATAATGATTAATGGCGCTATGAAGAATATGGTTGCGACAAAGCCTATGAGATAAAGATAGCTTCTGCTATGAGAACCGATAAATTGACCAATCCACATCGCAATGTTGATTGGTATAGTGCTTAAAGGAAGCAACCACCATATTATCGCGCCAAAAACGTTGAGAATAATGTGCGCCATTCCCAGTGTCATACCTGTGACCCCTCCTGCAATATACCCATAAATCTGTGACAAATCAATTGTTGTGCCTATCGCGGTACCCATAATGTAAGGGTAAGCATCCTTTAATTCCACCATTCTTGTAGCTAGAAAGGGAATTATTAATGATGTTGCGATTGAGCTGCTTCCTACGATAAATGTTATGAATAAACCCATCGCAAAGCTTTTTACTGAGTTTTTAAAGGCTGATAGAATCCTCTGCTCAAATTCTGGAAATTGTAAGACGCTCTCGATGCTTTTCTCTAGGATAGATAGCGAGAGTATTATTCCAAGAAAACAGGTAACCAAGAGAATTATTCCACTTAACTCCGATCCAAAAATACTTCGCGTCGCATTGAAAATTGGCCTTATGATCGGTTCCTCTATTAGAATATCGATAATTCCCCTCTCAAACATCTGAAAGAAGCTCTCGAGTTCGAATACCCCTTCTAAAAAGCTCACCGAATATGTGATAATGTTTGTGAGAAACCCAGTAGTTATCTCCAAGATAAAAAAGAGAGCGACATTCAGGAATTTTACAACATCATCAACTATAACACCTGGAATGGAAGCGTTAAACTCTTCTTCAGTCATTCCCCTCTTGACCCCTATTGCAACTATCGTATTAGTTATCGTAGTGCCTATGTTCGCGCCCAACACCATTGGCACTCCGAAACTTACAGCTGAAGATAATGGTAGTCCGCTTGCAACTAACCCTGCCATGGAGACCATTGTTGTTGCTACAACAGCGCTACTGCTCTGCACAGAAGAGGTGATGAGCACTCCCAACGCTAGTCCTGTCAGCGGTGCTTTTCTACTCTCAATTAAAGAAAGAAGCGAGTTGATCCATTCTTCAGATAGAAGTTTAAATGATCCTTTGAGTCCCTCTAAGGAGCACATAAATAAGAATATGCCGAGAAAAAGTTTCAGATATGTAATATGGTGGCTCCTCATCTTATCCAGCGAATATATACTGAAACTAATAAAAAGATAACATTTATCATAATATTTTATAATAATAAAATATTCTAATTCACACTTAATATGCTTGTTAAAGAGGAAGAATAAATGTCAACCGAGAGAATCCTCGCATGGTTTGAAAAACGCAGAAAAACAAAGACGCTCGAAGAAGCTATGCAGCAAATAACAAAATCAATCGAGACAATCAAAGATCTCAAAAGTGCTATGACCGCATTTTATGAAGGTAGGGACAAAGACGTCAAAAAACATCTCGAAGAGCTCTTTCTTAAAGAGAGTGAAATTGACGATCTTCGAAGGTCCGTTTTAGAAAGATTATCAGAAGGCAGCCTTCCCATGAAGTATCGTGAAGACCTAATGTTGCTGGTTAGAAGATTGGACATGATGGCTGATAAAGTAAAAGACTCGGGGCGAAGTCTGAAAATATTAAGCGCCAGAAACATCCCAAAGGAATTGAGGAAAGCTTACGTGGATACTACGGAGGATCTGTTCAGATGTTCTCTCGCCTTAGGTAACTGCCTTGAGATGCTTGGAACTGACACTTCCAAAGTACCAGAGTGTGCTATGAAAGTTCAAAATCTAGAAACAAAATTGGATGAGCGATACCTAGAAACAAAGGCTCTTCTTTTCAAGTATGAAGGTAAAATGGGATGCGCAACAATTATCGAACTGAAAGATCTAACAGAGTTCCTAGAACAAACAGCGGATCTATGCGAAGACACCTCTGATTACATCAGAACCCTCGCAGCTGGAGAAAAAAGCTAAAAACAAATACAGCCTGCATTTTTTAGTTAATTAAATTCTGCTTTATGCTGGAGATTTTCTCTAGTAATTAATATACGATTACTACATCTTATTAGTGCGATCACAAACCACGAAAAAAGAAGACATGATTCTATGGATGTGGCATATTGAGAGTCCTATTCATTGAGCCACCCAAAGACTTCTGGTTCATAATGGGCGAATATATTCCTCCACCCTTCGCCATCCTCACCTTAGCTGGCTATCTTGAATCTAAAAATCCAAACATTGAAATTGAGGTAATCGACTGTCAAGTAGAAAAACTAGATTGGGATGGACTGAAGAAACGCATCGAATCTTTCCGCCCCGATGTTGTCGCTCCAAACACTCTATCAACTTGTAACGTATATACTGTGTTACGCACAGCTGAATTAGCGAAATCAATCGATCCTTCCATAAGAATAATTGTTGGTGGTCGTCACTTTACATCTTTAGCTGATGAAACTCTTAGAGATCATTCAGATATCGACATAATAATTCGCGGTGAGGGGGAACAATCACTAAATAACGTTGTAAGAACTCTAAAAGAAAAAAAACCTCTATCCAACTTAATAGGTATTTCTTACAGAAGAGATGGCAAGATTACACACGCTCCTGATGGACCCCTTATAGAGGACCTTGATGCTCTTCCTTACCCTGCTTATCACTTCGTGAGCGAATACATGGAAGATTACTATTTTTCTTTGATGGCTGAGAAAGATTCGCCCTTTGCGATTATCGAAGGTTCACGTGGATGTCGTCATAATTGCAGTTACTGTACGCAGTGGAACTTCTGGAGGAGAAATCACAGAGCTAAATCTCCGAAGAGAATCGTGGATGAACTTGAATACGTCAATATGAAGTATGGAAGCAGGTTCTTCTGGATGACAGATGATAACATGGGACTCGGTAAGCGGGTGAGCGATCTCTGTGATGAAATATTGAAGCGGGATTTGAATGGTGTAACGTGGTTTTGTCAAGCCAGATGCGACGACATTGTAAATAACAAGAATCTTATACCCAAGATGAGACGAGCAGGTAATATTTGGATGCTCGTTGGTTTTGACACGCCTGATACAGATGTTTTGGAAGTTTATCGAAGAAACGGAGTCACCAAATCGAACGCGAAGAAGGCTGTTAAACTGTTAAGAAGTAATGACATTTTTTCGCAGGGCACATTCATAATAGGTGAGAGAAGAGATTCCCGCGAATCCATAGAAGCGTTAAAAGAATATGCAGATTGGTTAGATCCGGATATTGCTACGTTCATGACTTTGACCCCGTACCCAGGTACAGAGATATACGAAATCGCTAAGAGAAATGGCTGGATCGAAGACACTAACTGGAATAACTACGATATGATCCACGCGATAATGCCAACAGAACACCTTTCAAGAGAAGAGGTTCAGGAGAAACTTTACGAATGCTATCGAACCTTCTTCGGATCTTGGAATAGAAGGTATCAAGGCTTACTCTCCAAGAATATAATTGCCAGAAGAACCTATCAATACCTCGCAAAGAAAGCCATTCTGACAGGTCTAAGAAACCTATTCTAATAAACATCGAAAGGTGGGCTTAATGGACATTAAAAAAAGTCTTTTACTAAATAAGATTCCAAAGATTAAACTTAAACGCTTAACAATTTACCTTCTGATCTTCGTTTTTGCTCCAATTTTCACATACATAACTGGGAAAAAGCTTGATAATCTATTCTCTTTACCATCATTCCCATCTTATCCTTATAATCTGATATTTGGGATGATGGTCTTCTTGGGAGGGCTAGCCATAGGAATCAAGTCAACTCGCTTATTATATCAAATTGGGAAAGGTTTGCCTTGGGGAGAGATATCACATGACGACCGGTCCAAAAGACTGGTAACAACTGGTCTGTATGCGTACTCTCGAAATCCGATGACCTTCGGGTACTCTATGCTTCCATGTGGAATGGGAATGATGTTTCAGTCGCTTGGAATGGCCGTCTTCATCACGACATTAGTATTCATAATAAACATTCTCTGGTTAAAGATGATCGAAGAACCAAAACTTGAGAAAAGATTCGGAGAAACCTACTCAAAATACCGGCGAAAAACCCCTTTCTTAATTCCGCGGGTAAATCCCCTTAAAATTCTATCACTGCTCAGAAACGATAAAACCGAAAGTTCATGAATCGACCTCATTTCTCTTATCTATTAACTTTAAGAATTCCTCAGGTCTATCTAGAAATCTAATCAGAAAGCTTTCGATTTTCTTGAAAGGAACCCTCACATACTTTGTAAATTCCTCTGTTGGTTGTAGTACCCCTTCCTTCGTTATGTCGAAAAGGAACCCAATCATCGCAGGAAGAACTATACAGGGAACCTCTTTTACCCCTAATTTCAGGTATGCGTGAAATCGGTGATGGCCATCAAGAACAGCATACAAATCTTTACTTGGGTGTTTGACAAGTACAATTAACCCGGTTTCTTCATCTCTCTTCATCATCTCTTCATACATTTTCACGCCATCAGAGTAAACTTTAGCGTCTGCTATGATCTTATCTATCTCAATCCATCTCTCCCAATCTTTAGGTATAATACTCTCATACACTCTAAACTGTTTTTTTGCCTCTTTCAGCTTTCCCGTTTCACAACCCCATTCTTTAGTGTATTAATACCTCAAACAAGTTTTTACTGGGAAAAAATGTGGAATAAAAAAATCGAGAATTTATCCTTTCAGATAACCTATTATTCCACCCATTATAATCAAGGCGCCAATAAGGAATAGTATTCTTGGCCACCACCAGTTATAGTACCATAATAAACCAAGACCTATCAGAAACACTCCGCCAGATATAGCACCCCATAATCCTTTTTTATGACTAAAACAGCCATCCATGACTTATCAGTCCCCTTTTTTATCAGTCTTCATATTTATTTACAAACACCAATTTTTCTCTAGGAACAGAGATAAATAGTTGTATTTTAAGTATATTCGCTAAAAAATTGAGTTAAAATCTAATGAAGGATGAATAAAACTATGCCAGTCAATCTAGATGCACTATTAATCAGTATCGTTGTCCACGTCATTTTTGGCGCGCCTGTTCTCTGGCTTGTAGGAAGAGCCATAGTCAGTGGTGAGAAGGCAAAATTCACTGATGCTATATGGATCGCTGCACTGGGAGTAGTCGTCGGTACATTTTTTGGAGCTTACTTTACCGGAATTATTGCTTCAATCATTCAATTTGTTATCTGGTTAATGTTAGTCAGGCACTTCTTCGATGCATCATGGGGTCAAGCATTAATCATCGCAATTGTGAACGTAATCGTATGGATTATCATTGGATTCGTCTTAGGCTTAATTGGATTTGCCGTCATCAATTGGATATAAAATATTGGCTATATCATCCCCATTTTTTTTATTATTGAAAAGTTTTTAACAGAAAACATCATTTATCGTATTTAAATTGAGACTTTGATGGGTGAGACAATTTTATGAAGTGTAAATATTGTAAGGCAGAATTAAGAAAAGGTGATAAGTTCTGTTACTCATGCGGATCTCCTGTATCTGAAGAAAAGAGTGTAGGAGACGAACTAAGAGAAGCAGCGGAGGAAGTAAAAGAAGAAGTGACAGAAGCAACTCGGGAATTCAGAGAAGAGACTCAGGCTTGTTTCGGTCCAAGAGGCAGAAAAGCGGGTTTGTGGGGGGCTATCTCAGGGGGAGTCTTCATAGTGGGTCTTGGATTGCTTTGGCTATTTGATTGGTGGTGGCCCGGAATACTCTTCCTCATCGGCGTAATGATCGTGATTGGCGGATTAGCGTCTTATGGTGTTAATCAATAATAAAAATTGAGTCGAATCAAATAGGTGACCGATGAATGACAAAGTATTGTTACAGCTGTGGTGCAGAGCTGATGAAAGATTCCGAGTATTGCCATAAATGTGGAACCCGAGTCGGAGAAGTTATAAAAGAAGAGTATTCGGTTAAGTCCGATGAGTTAATTGAGAAGGTGAAAGAACTTCTACATGAGGGTAACGTCACAAAAATTATTGTGAGAGATGAAAAGGGGAAACTTCTCTTGGAGATTCCTGCAACAGTCGGAGTAATAGGCGCATTGCTTGCCCCTTGGCTTGCAGCACTGGGCGCAATTGCAGCCATAGCTACAAACTGCAAAGTAACAGTCGTCCGAAAGGAATAGTCTATCCATCGACGTAATTCAACAAGCAGATTTGGTCGCTTGATGAATTATCTTCTCCGCACTTTTGGAGATATGTACCTCCAGATCCAATTTACGAATTCCTGAACATTCTTCGTTTGAACATAGACTTCCCCTGGCCCTTTGACCTCTGTGACAAATCCCTCTCCTCCTAGAATTGTGGACTTTAAGCCACCAAACATCCGAACTTTATAATCACAAGTATCACTCAAAGCTGCGAGGTGAAAATTATCAACTATAATGCTTTCACCAGTTTTGAGTTCATGTTTGTCAATTGCCCCAAAGGTGTTGATGAAAACATCGCCTTTCCCAAGAGTTTTGATCATGAAAAGATTCTGTCCAAATAGCCCTTTAGTGAATCCCTGCCACTGGGTATCCAATTGTACTCCTTCAGTTGATGCTATGTACCCCTCGCTTTGAATGATGTAGCCTCTATCTGGTTTAACTTCTAATCGGGAGATGTCTCCCAGAGGCGCTGAAACGAAAGCTGCTTTCCCTGGTCCTCCTTCAGCAATATAATCAGTGATGAATAATGATTCACCACCTAGCAGAGAGACCTTGAGTGCTCCCAAAATACCTGATTGACCAGCTCTGGTCTTTGTTTCAACCCGCATGTTGCTACTTATATAGGTCATTGCCCCGGCTTCAGCTGTAATCTTCTTTCCTTCAGGAATATGCACTTCTAATAGAGAATAAGATGGACGATATTTTATCTCGTACTTCATTTCTCCGCTATACCCTTGAACTGATCTATAATCTTCCATTTCGAGGTCCTCAGTAATTTACTGATTCTATCTTAACCTTTTTTCTAATAAAGATTAGGTAATTTTTAATCAAAGATGGATGTGCGAACCGGATATATAGTGAAATTTATAATCATCTTTTTTTAATTTGTATTGGATAAAAAATGGTTTACTGTACTAGTTGTGGAACAAAGAATCCAGATAACGCAAAGAATTGTTCTAAATGTGGCGAACCTCTAATAACAAGCAGACGTGGCTATGAAGATGATTGCTTTGGATTTAGAAGCCGTGATCAAGAACAGTGCTTTGGTATTCCAAACATTATTTGGCCATTAGTGTTAGGTAGTCTCATCATCATTTGGGGTTTATCAATACTATTCCCTAAATACCTCGCCTTCATTGGACATAACATATGGGCTTTAATCTTCATTGTAATTGGTCTGATTATTATTGGTAGGGCTCTTCAAAGATACAGGTGACTCGAGGGAAAGTGAAACCATGTCGAAAAATAAAGTTGCTTTTCCAATTGATGCAATTTCTGCTGGTGTCTTTCTTATAATTCTGGCTAGCGCTTACGTGCTCTATTCTCCGCACATCAATCTCAATGATATATTATCATATTTTCGAGATATTCCTGTCCATAAAGGACTAATCCGCCCACCTCAATCAATTATAGACGCTGCTGTGTTCTTCTTCAATAGCATCGGTGTTTGGGCTCTCGTAGTCGCAGGTCTACGCATCGTTTTCCAAAAAAATATGCCAAAAGCTCTAGGCGACGTTGCTGGCGCCTGCTTCTCTTTCTTTACTTCTTACTTGATAACAAACTACGCCTCCAAGGTTTTCAATCCTGAAACCGCATTAGCATACTTCATAATAGGTATTGGAGCTCTCATCATAGTTAACGCATTAGTATACTTTGTTTTTTCAGAAAAGCAATCCTACCTAAGTTGACTGTTAAATCAAAAATTTTATTGTTTAAACTACTTTTTGTCGTATTCTTCAAAAACTGACTCAAATCACTCTTTCAATCCTATGTAGCTTGAGGATTGTGTGATGTCACTAGACGATTCTGAAAAGAGTTTGGTTGCCTGGCTTCTGGAGGTTGAAGACCCGTCTATTCGTTTTTTTACTCTACGTGATTTGATGAATAAACCAGAAAACGATGAAAATGTGCAAGTAACGAAAGCCTCAATCTCAGATTCAAAAGTCGTTAAAAAGATTCTTTCTAAACAAAGCCCGAAGGGGTACTGGGAGAATTCTGATAGCCCTTACCAGCCTAAGTACAAATCATCCTTTTGGCAAATTATGATCATGGGGCAGCTTGGATGTAGTAAAGAAGATGAACGCGTTAGAAACGCGTGCAACTATATCTTCAAGTTTCAACACGAGGAAGGAGGATTCACAAGCGCCACTAAAGAAACTGCGAGGCGTGAATACAGATGGCGCAGATCACGCGGAAAAAAGTTGCCCTCTGTTGAAGATTGGGTGTCTTCACAAATTTATGAAGGACAGTTATCATGTCTAACTGGAAACCTGGCTTCCGCATTAATAAGGATTGGATACAAGGATGATGACCGAGTTCAGAAGGCTTTAGACTGGCTCATTAAAATTCAGAACCAAGATGGTGGCTGGCTATGTCCTTATTGGAAAGCGCATGTGAAAGACAAGCATGGATGTTTCCATGGGACGATCTGTGCTTTAGAAGCGTTCTCAGAGGTTAAGGGAAATAATCGGACAAGCGAGATGAAGAGAACTATACAAAGAGCGTCCGAATTTCTTTTAATGCATCGCTTATACAAAGCTGATCATCATGATTACCAAATAATAAACAGGAGTTGGCTGAAATTCTCTTTTCCTCGACTCGCAGGTTACGATGTGCTGAGGGGCTTGGACATTTTGACCAAACTTAGCTATGTCAATGATGAACGCTTAGACGATGCTGTAAAGCTTCTTCTGAGAAAGCGCAACTCGAATGGCACATGGAATCTTGAAAAGTCCCCCAGTAGAATGCACTCTAGAATTGAAACGGTTAATAAACCAAGTAAATGGATAACACTCATCGCTCTTCGAGTGTTGAAACAGCTTAATAAATTCAATGTTAATTTTCATTCAAATGAACTTGATTAAATAATGTTACAGCATAAATCAGAGGTAGGGCTATAGTAAACATAGGACATAAAGTGAAGTCGGAATGGTTCTGAAGGTTTACAACACACTTACACGAAAAATAGAGGTCTTCAAACCCATAAGTGATAAGCGGGTTCTCATCTACGTCTGCGGTCCAACGGTATATGATAAATCTCACATTGGCCATGCTCGGACATACATCGCTTTTGATGTGGTCGTCCGCTACCTGAGATATAAAGGATACAAAACCAAGTACATTGTAAACATAACCAATGTTGAAGATAAGATCATTAAACGAGCGAACGAGCTTGACACAGATCCTTTGATATTAGCTGAGAAGTTTGAATCAATTTTCTTCGAAGACATGGAGGCTCTGAAGCTTCTGAAGGCTGATGCTTATCCGCGTGTGACTGATCATATGGATGATATAATTCACTACATAAAAATATTGATCGAGAATGGTTATGGGTATCAGGTAAATGGCGATGTTTATTTTGATGTGAGAAAAGCTGAGGAGTATGGGTCTCTCTCTGGCCAATCTCTAAAAGAGGTTAAAATGGGCGCCAGGGTTGAACCGGGTGAAAAAAAGAGGTTTCCAGCTGACTTCGCTCTTTGGAAGGCTGCTAAGCCCGGTGAGCCTGCCTGGAAAAGTCCGTGGGGCATGGGACGACCTGGTTGGCACATCGAATGTTCTGTGATGTCAGTGAAGTATCTTGGGCCTCAAATAGACATACACGGTGGTGGCCAAGACCTCATTTTCCCCCATCATGAGAATGAGATACTGCAAAGCGAATGCATGACCAGTAAGAAACCTTTCGCGAAGTATTGGCTTCACACCGGGATGTTAAATATTAAAGGAGAGAAGATGTCAAAATCGGTTGGAAACATATTTGCAGTTAAAGACTTCGTTAAAAAATACAATCCTGAAACTTTACGACTGTTAGTTCTCTCTGCGCATTATAGAAGTCCAATAGACTTCACTATTCAAAACCTGAATCAGGCGAGAAGAAACTTAGATAGACTCTATATCACCGCTGATAAACTGAGGGAAATGCTTGAGGTAGAGGTACCTGGAACAATTAACGCAGAGGAAGAAGCCTTCATAGAGTCATTAAATGAATTCGAACAAAAATTCGTAAAGGCAATGGATGATGATTTTAACACTCCCCTAGCTCTAACAAGCCTTTATGAGTTAGCAAAAAAAATCAACATATTCATAAATAATGAGGCTAATTTAAGTAGAACTGCTTTAGAAAAGATTATAGGCTTCTTTCTAAGATTGAGTAATGTTCTAGGGCTTTTAGATGTAGAATATGAACGTGAACCTTTACCTAAGGAGATTCAAGCTTTAATTGAAGAGAGAGAACGGGCCAGGTCAGAGGGCGATTACAAGAAATCAGATAGAATCCGCGCTGAGCTGAAAAGAAAGCATATCCAGCTAGAGGACACTGAAGAAGGTGTAAAGTGGAGAAGACTTAGAGGAAGTGATCACTGACCTTTCTGCTCATTTAAACTTTTCATCTCCTTCTTAATTTCTCGTGCCGCTTCAAGATGTGGT
>Ga0209636_10001334_pt1 | contig 24774 bp, 16 predicted proteins | sample DeeMarSWOR152_54_FD_187464 | JGI IMG/M metagenome (GOLD analysis project Ga0209636, IMG submission 187464) | Marine sediment microbial communities from White Oak River estuary, North Carolina - WOR-1-52-54 (SPAdes) (version 2) | ecosystem: Environmental > Aquatic > Marine > Intertidal zone >...
AAGGTGAAGATTTCGAAAATGTCAAGGTAGGAAACCTCGTCGTCATTGAATCAAAGTACAACTATTTAGCCAGAATCAATGAACTGGAAGCACGCCACCTGGGAGAATCTGTACTCCCGGATAAGATTGCAGCTCTCTCGTATCCTGATGCAATTGAGAATATCCAGGGAATTTTTGGACCCCAATTCTACTATGCTGCCACTGCTAGTCTCTTAGGAATTGTAGATGGTAACACAATACGAGGAGCAAAATCTCTACCCAAGTATTTAGCCCCTGTAAGGAGAGTCACTGAAGAGGATCTAAAGTTTTTGTACAGAACAGAAACCTGCATTTCCATAGGACGTGTGCGGGACATGGACATTCCCATTTTTTTAGATGTGGACACCTTTGTCACCAAGCACGCAGGTGTCTTTGGCAAGACAGGGTCAGGAAAGTCCAATGCTGTCAAGGTCATACTGCGAGAGGTGAAGAACAGGGACATTGCGTGTGTAGTTTTTGATGTTCACTCTGAATACGGGTACCACCCTACCGGACTGGGGGGGCTGGACAATGTGTATGTACTGGGATTGAAAGGTGCAGAATGCGATGTTTCTCTGTGTATTCCGCGTACTCTAATTTATCCTTCCGAGTTAGCCATGATTACTGAATTAACGCCAGCTCAGCAAGATGCAGTCCACTTAATATACAGGAAGGAAAAAGACTGGTTACACTACATTGCCAGAAAGAATTCAGAAGAAATTTCAGAAGAATTTGAGCAGAGAATACGGGTGGAGACCATTTCCGCCTTGAAACGAAAGGTATCACGCATTACAGACTATGAATTCGTTGGAGACAAATTCGATTCTCTCAAGTACATTATGGGAAAAGTAGTACAAGGAGCTACTGTTATCATCGATTTTGGAGAGTATGAGAATAACGATTGGGTGATACAGTTAGTAACGTCCATTGTGGCCAGATACTTGCTCAACCAGTTCAGAAGTGCTCGAAGAAAGAATACAGATGTACCAAAAACGTTAATCGTTCTGGAAGAATCACACAAGTTACTGAACAAGGAAATGGCAAGACAAACTGTCTTTGAAAAGATCGTCCGAGAAGGGAGAAAGTTCAACCTAGGATTGTGCGTGGTGGATCAGATGCCCAAGAAAATTTTGGACGAGGTCATTTCCCAGTTGAATACGGTAATCATTTTACTGTTAACCAATATAAAGGATAGGGAGCACTTGATTAGTTCTTCTGAGAATGATTTAACAGATTTTAAAGAAGAAATGAGACGACTCGACATAGGAGAGGCTATTGTCACTGGAATTGCAGTGCCAGTGCCTATTCCAGCTCAGATTGATCTCTTCAAAAGGGATGAAATAGAAAGAGGAGAAAAAAAAGAGGAAGAATTCAGAGAATTTGACTGGAATTAAAACCTTTTATGAATACGAGGTTGCAGAGAATGACCAAAAATTTTGTTACACGTGTAACAAGTGAGAGAACTACCACGTAACTGGATACCCTTTGTGAGGTAACCTTTTAAATAGTAGTATGTAGGTGAGTCATGAAAATCTTTGATCACAAAGAGGTTCCAGCTCAAGAGGCTGAGGAAGGTGCGAAAGGTACTACTGTTCGCTGGCTGATCACCAAAGATATAGGTGCTGAAACCTTTGCGATGCGGTTATTCGAGATGGGTAGTGGAGGGTACAGCCCGTACCATGCACATGACTGGGAACATGAAGTGTTCATCCTGGAAGGAGAAGGGGTTGTCAAGAGTGAACAGGGTGATATACCCTTTAACCCAGGTTCAGTGGTATTTATCCCGCCGAAGGAGCGTCACCAGTTCTGCAACACGGGGAAGAAGCCAGTGAAGTTTCTGTGTTTGATACCGTACAAGGGGTGATACTATCACAGATGCACGTGTCGAAAAGATGGCCAAAGTTGTTGTGGATTACTGCACTAAAATGGAAGAGAATGACAAAGTGTTAATCCAGACCACAACGCTGGCAGTTCCTCTGGTGGAGGCAATTTACAAAGAAAGCCTGAAGAAGGGTGCCCACCCTGAGATGTCATTGTATACTGACAATATGTTTGCACTCTTCTACACATACGCGAAGGATCACCAGCTTACGTATACGTCCCCTTTCATGAAGTACTACGTGGAAAACCTAGACATCATCATCAGTATACTGGCTGACTACAATTTGAAGCACTTGACCAATGTAAAACCAGAAAAGATTGCCACACGATCAAAAGCACAGGAAGTGATCAATGCCACTATTATGAAGCGAGCCCACGAGGGGACCATAGAGTGGACGTTAACTGTGTATCCCACCCATGCACTGGCTCAGGAAGCAGGAATGTCCTTGTTGGAATATGAGGAATTTGTGTACCACGCCTGTTTTGTGGACACTGCAGATCCTATTGCTGAATGGAAAAAGCTGTCTGAAACGCAGGAAAAAATTGTCCAGCACTTGAATGGGAAGTCCACGCTGCGAATTGTGGGTGAGGATACAGATTTAACCATGGACATCACAGGAAGGAAGTGGATGAACTCAGACGGCCACAGGAACTTTCCTTCAGGCGAAGTGTACACTGGTCCAGTGGAAGATTCTGCAGAGGGCACCATCCGATTTACCTACCCCGGCATTTACATGGGAAAGGAAGTAGAGGATATTACCTTAACTTTTGAAAAGGGAAAGGTTGTCAAAGCCCACGCAAAAAAAGGTAATGAGTTACTGCAGGAGATGCTTGCCATAGATGAAGGTGCCAGGCGCATAGGTGAAGCAGCTATTGGAACAAACTATGGAATTACCAAATTCACCAAGAATATGCTCTTTGACGAGAAAATAGGAGGGACCATCCATTTAGCTCTGGGACGATCCATACTCGATACAGGCGGAATTAATAATTCAGCTATCCACTGGGATTTGCTCAAGGACATGAAGGATGATGGCTTAATCTATGCAGATGGTGAACTCTTTTACAAGAATGGGAAGTTCTTGATTTGACGAGGGCACTGCCACAGAGTACAATCTGGAAGGAAGTACCTGACTACATGAACTGTGCTTACTGGAAGCTATATGTACTGTGCTGACGGCTACATGTACTGTGCTGACCATTACTTTTGGATAAGTATCTGATGGAGCTCAAGAGACAATTACCAGTTATTTCACCATCTTACAGTGGTCAAAAAGCGTGGTGCTCACCATGTTTTGTGTCTTAGAATATCACAAGAATAAATTGAAATCAAATAAAAGCCAATTTTTGTTACACGTGTAACAAATAAGATAACCACCCATAAATGTGACAACCCTCGTTTTACAACAAGGTTTATAAACGCTATTTATACTGGTTCTGTAATGGATGAAGATATAGCTCAGCTTGCTCTGAAAAGAGCACAATCAGACTATGCAGAAGTAAGAATGGAAGAGTTGCGCGGCGTACAGATGGTCATCAAGAATGGGAATCTCGATGTGTATCAGTTAAACAGTGCATACGGGTTATCAGCGAGAGTTCTGGCAGATGGTGGTCTCGGATTTGCTTCCACTAATGTATTGACGAAAGAGAACGTAATCAATGCGGTGGAAAAAGCAGAGAAACTAGCAAGGGTTTCAGCAGTAAGAAATGAGAACCCTATTGGTCTTTCTGAAGAGAAGATGTATACTAACACCTATACAGTACCTCAGAAAAAAAGCCTCGATGATGTAGATAGAGCACACGAACTTTTGGTGCTGAACACTCGTACTGCATCTGAAAACGGATTAGTGTCCCAGCTGTATGAGTACGAGGATGAACAAAGGGTCAAGTATTACATCAACTCGGAAGGAGCAGAAATTCGTTCTACAATTCCTCGCATGAACCTTCTTGCGTTTTTAACAGTAGTGGAAAATGGGAAAAGTGAACAGTGCCAGCTCCAATTTGGAGGCATAGGAGGGTGGGAGACCTTTGAAGGGTTCAATTTAACAGAAAGGCTTCCTAAAGAGATTAAAGTGGTTAACAGAGTGTTAAAAGAAGGGAAACCCCCACCTAAAGACCCTGTGAATGTTGTTATTGGTCCTGAAGTAGTGGGTATAACTGTCCACGAATCGTGCGGCCACCCCTTTGAGGCAGACAGAATCCTGGGAAGGGAAGCAGCCCAAGCAGGAGAATCATTTGTGAAACCAGACATGATAGGGTATCGTGTGGGCAGTGACCTCGTGAACATTGCAGAAGATCCTGCAATTGAAGGGAGTTATGGGTTTTACCTGTACGATGATGAAGGAGTGAAGGCGAGAAAGCGCATGTTGGTCAAAGAAGGAAAAATCAATGAGTTTCTGTCTAACAGGGAGACTGCTTTCGTTCTGGGTGGTTTAAGTAATGGTTCTGCCCGGTCTATAGGGTACAATCGAGAACCCATCGTGAGAATGGCCAATACCTACTTCTGTGCTGGTGATTATACGAAGGACGAACTAATTGAAGAGACAAAGAAGGGAATATTGATGGAATCCTTTACTGAATGGAATATTGATGATACTCGATTCAACCAGAGATACATTGGAAGAGAAGCGTACTTGATTGAGAAGGGGGAAGTGACGTCGCCTGTGCTGCGGCCTGTTCTGGAGGTGACGACGACGGGATTTTACTCTTCTGTGGAAGCTGTGGCAAAGGAGGTCACCTTAAATGCAGGTACGTGCGGAAAGGGAGAGCCATCACAGGGTGCACCCACATCCATGGGAGGACCGTACGTGAGACTGAAAGAGATCAGGCTTGGTGGTGTTCATGGATAAATTGAGTGCTTCACGAATAGTTGATGATGCAGTGAGAATGGGTGCAGATGATGCTGTATGCCAGGTGATACGGGAGCAATGCCAGCAGGTGCGGTTTTCAAACAACGAGATCACTGCTGCAAAGGAGTATAATTCTGTGAAAGCAAAAATCTTTGTGGCCAAAGGGAAAAAGAAAGCACAGTTCACTCTTGAAAATGTGAAAGATATTGGTGAGGACCTGAAAAAATCGGTGAAATTCCTGGATAAAATGCAGGAAAACAAGGATTACTACGGTATTGCGAAAGGACCCTTTGCGTACAGTAAGAGAATTTGTGATAAGAGTATTGCAGAAGCAGATGCAGTGGAACTAGCATTTCGTGCAATTGAGGCGTGTGAAGCTCAGAGACTGGCAGGAGTCTTATACACGAAATACCAAAAGGTGGATTTAGCCACACCGTACACGGAAAGTGAAGATGAGAGATCTTTTATAGAAATTTCAGTGAGAGCTTTTGAGAATGAATCTTCAGGACATGCAGTGAATTGTTCTTCCACCTTGAAGGGGTTTAATGGGGAAAAAGCTTCTGAAGAAGCATCTGATCTGGCAAAAAAGGGAGTATCACCAACTTTAGGAGAGAAAGGACGCTACGATGTACTGTTCACGCCCTTGTGCTTTGCTACGCTGTTCTCGAGCGGGTTATACTCACTGTCTGCATTTTTTGTGGATTCAGGGATTTCTTTCTTCCGGGACAAAATGGGAGAGAAGGTAGCTTCAGAACTACTCTCTGTGGCCAATGATGGTACAGTAAACCAGGGAATATACACTGCCAAGTTCGATGAAGAAGGTGTCCCCACGCAGAGAACTCCCTTGATAGAAAAGGGTGTACTTTCAAATTTTCTGCACAACACGTCTACTGCTGTAAAGTTTGAGACTGAAACCACGGGAAATGCTGGTCTGGATATACCTGAACCGCAGAATTTACTGATTAAAGAAGGGGGTAACTCGGTAGACGGTTTAATAGGAGAGATAAAGAGTGGGTTGATGGTGACCAATACGTGGTACACCCGATTCCAGAATTATATGACAGGAGATTTTTCCACCATACCCAGGGATGCCATATTAAGAATAGAAAATGGGGAAATCACTGGAAGTGTAAAGAATATAAGGATCAGCGACAATATGTTACGCGTACTGGAGAACATCTATGCTACAGGAAAAGGTACAGAACAGATCCACTGGTGGGAATGTGAGTACCCCGTGTTCTCCCCGTACTGTCTGGTAAGAGATGTCACTATTACTACCTCTACTAAATAGCCGGGGTGGCGGAGCCAGGGCAAACGCGCCAGACTCGAGATCTGGTTGTGCACCGCACAGCTAGGGTTCAAATCCCTACCCCGGCGCCAGTCACTTGTCCAAATCCTAATCAGAGCAGTTATGAAGGGCAGTGGGGTTCATCGAGTTGGATCTAAAAAATCCAGTTCTTTCCGTGACGACTTTCCCAATACTCGTGCGACAGATACTGTAAGGGAAGCTGCTCTACTACTCAGTGAACTCGCAAATAGATTACCACTCAAAACACCTAACACTCATTAATCACCTACTACCTGCAGGAACTACTCCAAAAGGCAGTGAGAATACCCCTAATCATACTTCATGATATTACTTGGCTGTGATTATTCCTTTATTTAAGCCTTGCTGACTTATTTCAAATTTACCAGATTCAAACAGGTCCGATATTGACACACCAAGGGAAAACGGAAATGCAAAAGGCATGCTGTATAACTGCTCAAGGGGAATAAAGTCAGCATTTCCAGATCTTAAAACTGCCTCAATGAACCATAATTCTAAATCAGTAGCCAATGTCTCTACCTTAGCAGATGGCACATAAACTCCTCGTTCTGCAGTCTCGTCTATGACACTCCATTCACAAAGAGAACGAATTACCCTTTGGACTGCCCTCTTTACTGTGGTTCTTTGACCCCATGACTTTTCCATCTTTCTGAGAACCTGCGAAACAGAAAATTCGCCTTGAAGAGTAAACAACCTGCCTATAATGGTTACTACGTCACGGAAAAAAGGATATGCCAAGAGAATCATCCCCCAATGAATCAAAAGACGTTCTTGTGGACTTGTCTTGTCAATTACCTGAAGTGCTTTGTCTCTTGTACTCACGTGTTCTCGTGGAACGAAAAACCAGATTCTCATTAATACTGTAATAGTTTTACGGCGTGCCTCGAAAGTGGGATGTTCATTCTTGAGAAAATCATGTAGATACTTCCTCAACTCTTTAACATTCTTTTCAATCTGCATTTTCCCTGAAATGGCATCAAGCCATTCAATTTTAATTATCCTGTCAAATCCTACCCTCCTCAGGTTAACCACCTCTCCTTACTCGAATAAAAGGTACCAGAACCTCTTCAAGAGAGATTCCACCATGTGCAACAACCTTTTCACCATCTCTGGCAAAAGCACTCAACCCATCAGCAAGTAACACTGAATATCCTGGGGTGAAATACTCTTCCGGCCACACAACTGATGGGAACTTATGAGCTGTTTTCATTAAAAAGTCCAGCTCGCCATAGATTCTGGCTCGATTACCTTTCTTCTCCACCAATACTCCTTCTCTTGGTGTTCCTCTCCCAGTGGCATATACATTGCCATGGTCTGAAGAAATATATACGTCAAACCCTCTATCTAGTAATTCGTCAATCAATTGATTGAAATAACCTTGCTGTACCCATATTCTCACTTTTTGGTGCATCTCAAAAGTGCCCATTTGAGCAGAGTGCATAAAATCATCCACAGTATTCACCACCAGTCCAAGAATTGTCTTTTTTGGATCGCATACAATTTCATCTACTTCTCCAGGATCAATCAATTTGATTCCTCTCTTGTAATAGATCTTCTCTGCCGAATAATTCTTATCTTGCCAGAATTTAACCCAGTGAGGTTCATCGTTTGTACTTGAAGACATGGTGGCAAAATAGTGTGGAGAATCACCTGCAAATAAAGAACGTCTCGAAGTAAAAGTTAAAGTTGGGACCCAGGAATATACTACATGCTCCTCTAACAAGAATCCATCCAATTCTTCCCGTATGACACGCCATTGGTCCAAAGCTAACCCATCAATGACAATGAGTGCAATCTTCTCTTTTACCTCGCTCGCAATATAGTGTGGAATGTGGTGGACCATGACAGGGGCTGGTCGATACGGTAGGTAGCAAAGAGTGCCAAAATTCGTCAGCAACCACTTTTTGAAGAGCAGCTCGATCTTCTTGTGTACTTCAGTAAAGTGTGCTAAGTCCTCTGGTATTTCCCAGCCCAGTCTATATCTAAAATACAATCCTTCGGCCCACAGCCTGGCAATCTCTTGCCAATCCCGATATTTTGATGCTTTTTCTACCTCCTTTTCTATTCTGATCAGTAATTTCTTCAAACGCTTTTTCGTGTCTTTAAATGGATCAACTGTAATACCAACGTGTGTCCATAGAGGGAGACCACTATATTCAGGAACTTCAACAGGGGAAAGCACACCTTCCAGAAATAAGTCCTCAATATACCCTCTAATTTCTCTCTCATCAAAGGGGATCTCAACCTTTATACCAGAAGATAAAGCGACAAGAAAATCGTGCCATTTTCCCTGCAGAAGCTGGAAGAATTTTTCACGATCAAATAATGTTTCTAATTCCCATTTTCTCAGAGCAGGCATAGTTCTCAATGCATTCATAAGGTACTCTGCCAAAATATCGGGGATCTCCACTTTTTTATAGTGTATACGGAAGAGCATTTTGAAAAGATCTTTATCAGTTTTTACTGACTGAAGAACGATACTGTACACTCTCTCAAGAATAAATTTCTTTGTTTCTCTGTCTCCCAGAGGTTCTTCATCATATTTTTCATGTGCTGCATATAATTCTTCGTAATAACTTTTTTCAACTTTTTCAACAATTGTGTAGCTCAATTTAGGGAAGATATGATGTATTCCTATTGAAACTACACTTCCCCTCTGTAGTATATCATAAGGGATCATCTTCTGATCGCGATTCTTGTTCAAAAGGAGAATGCGAGTCTTGGTCTCTTCTCCTTTGTCCCACTTCTGGCGATACTCTGATTCGTATATGTATCTGAAAGCTACTGGATCATCATATAGTATAACGTTGTAACCCTTTTCCCTCAAAGATAAGAGCAAATTCTCTTCCTGGAGGAGGCCATCTGGATCACAGACAATGACCAATTGTGATTCTTCCACTGTTATTTTATCCAGAACCAGATTACGCCAGCTACTCATGGTCGCCCTCCACATAGATGAACAAAACAGGGTAAAACTCTGGTAGTCTTTCTTTGCCCTCCAACTCTAAAAAGATACTCTGTCCTCTATCATGTGCATGCTCCTCCATAATATTGTACGCTGCACTATCTTCTGGATTCACATTTACAATTTCGAAGTCACCTCTTATTAATGAATCCCATATTTTATTTGCGGTGGGTAAAAGAAATCTACCATCCACATGGAGAAACTGTGGAAACGCACGAATATGGTTAATCGCATTACCAACAGCCACTCTCCATAAACACCAATACCCTTGAATCTCCTTCTGCAGCCCCTTGATCTTTACATGCACCACCGGCTGGCCTGGCACGAAACGAGGAATGCACTCAACAATTTCCTGAATCCTTGGGTCTTCAAGCATGAAATTTGCACCCATTTTCTCAACGTCGCGACTGGTGAATACGACATCACGTACAGTATACCCATCGGGCCACACAAGGTTATAACCTTTTAACCCTTTCCCCACTACTCCACCTTCCGACATGAGGTAGTTCACAACCATCTTTTCAATCCAGGAGAAAAGGGGATGGCTTGATAATGCTCGTGCCTTTTCAGGATTTAACACATAATCAGTCTCCAAAATATTCAGATTTTTTCGTTCATTTTCTGCTGTATCCCTAAAAGATTCAATAAATCTGGTTATTCTCTCTTCTGCCTTTTCAGGGTCCATGATTGCATCCCTGTAAAGGTCCTCAAACCCTTTCTCAGCATCCCCAGAGTCCAGCACATCACCCACCTTGTCGAATCCCAAATCGCGGAGTATTACAACCAGTTTTTCTTCCAGAACCTCGTGAACCCTCTCTTCCACTGTATTATGAAACACGAAATTAAAGGCTTTCACTGGATTTACCTGTCCTATTCTGTCAACACGTCCTATTCTTTGTTCAAGCCTCATGGGATTCCAGGGAATATCGTAGTTAATAACGATGTGACAGAATTGGAGGTTCAGCCCCTCACCACCAGCTTCTGTTGAAATCATTACTGAAGCTTTATCAGCAAACTGGAGTTGGGCATTGCGCCTTTCTTTAATACTCATGACACCGTTCAAACAGACCACAGAGAATCCTCTCGTCTCCAAAAATTCTTTTAACATATCCTGGGTGGGTAGAAATTGTGTAAAAACAAGGATCTTTAACCCAGGATTATTCTCCTCTCTTTGGAGATTATAAATAAGCTCTATCAATACTTCAGCTTTTACATCAGTTCGCATCGCTTCACATTTTCTCGCCAGTGATACGAGGTGCTGTACCTCATCATGTTCATTGGTGAAGGCAGGGATAACTCGTGAGAAAAGATCCTCCATTCTTTCCTGGGTATCCATTTCCCACCATTCTTCATCTGGTTCTACAGCTCTTGCATAGTATGCACCACCCTCTAGTACAGATAATCGCTTTTCAAGAGCAGTTCTTATAGCCCGGGTACTACTGGAAACCAATCGCTGCATGAGCACCATTACAAAACCAATATACCTCTTTTTCTCCTTTATAGCCCGATTGTATCCATTTCTCACGTATTCGGTAATCTTTTCGTAGAGTTCCTGCTGGAGCTGGTGCTTTTCTTCCCATTCAACTGACACAGTTTCTGTATACCTGGGTGTAAATAAAGAGTTCCCTTCTGGATCTATGGCTTTCCTCTTTTCAGTTCGGATAACATACTGGGTAACTGTTTCTCTCTCTATGGATGTGGCAAAATTAAATGTGTTTCTGTCCAGGAGGCTCATCAACCTGAGGAAAGCATCAGTTTTCCCCTGATGAGGTGTCGCAGATAATAAAAGCAAATACGGTGATGCCTTTGCCAGTGCTTTTCCCAGCTTGTACCGTGCTACAGAAGTGGTAGTTCCAGCGAGTTTGTGGGCTTCATCAACAATGATGAGATCCCATCCAGCGGAAACAAGGTCTTCAAATCGCTCTCTGTTGTAGACAGCAACTTCTCTTTTGCTCCAACCTCTTCGTTTCGTTACAGGTTTGACTGAATCAAGGGGGACCACTATCTGATTGAAAAGGTTCCAGATATCTTTGTTACTAAGAAGTTTGAAAGCACTTTCTGGTATGACTAGCTTGAAATCTTCGTTAAAGTGATTCTGCATTTCCTGGACCCACTGCTCTACAAGGCTCTTGGGTGCAACCACAAGAATTCTTTTTGCAAGGTTGCGCAGCTTTAACTCTTTTAGGATAAGCCCTGCTTCCACTGTCTTTCCTAATCCTACTTCATCTGCCAATAAGTAACGTATTTTATCTGTGGACAAAGCCTGTGAAAGGACATACAACTGGTGAGGTAAAGGAATGACATTACTGTTAAGGGGAGAAACAAAGATTTCCTGTGATAGTGTATCTGCTACTCTTACGGCAGCAACAATATACAGGAGCCTTTCTTTGGTTGAAGGTTCAGACTCTTCAACAGGCAGAAATTGATCACAGTAACTTTGTACTACCATATTTCTACTGGGCACCCACACGCGGTATAGTTCCTTTCCCCATAGGGTTTGGGCTTGAACTATTTGTACTGCTTCACGATATTCCTTGCTCCATATCCATGCACCTGGGGACATATTTTCTTCACGCATTCCCTCCCCTCATTCTTGCATTATCATAATACATGAGTAAGGTACTATCTTCCTGTAGTATGACGGGTGGTAACCTTTTTCCAATTTCTATAATGATTTTATAATCTCTATCAGACCAACATTTCTTGAATCCTGCTCTTACTGCTTCTGTTCTGAATTCTTTTAGTCTCCCTTTCCCCTCCTTGTACTTTTCAAATTCTCTTAACAAGGCCTTTTCCCTGAGTCTTTCGAGGTCCGGTTGTTTGTTCAGATCTGGTACACGCCATCTTCCATTTTCATCTTTGAGAAAGTTCTGTTCCAGGACTTCTAATAATTCTGGTAGCTTTTCATATTTATCTTTGTGAAGATTCTGGAGAAACTTTGGCTGAATATCCTGGAATGTTTGTGGATTTTCATCTAATTCTTGCCTCAGCCATTGTACTGCACTTTTTTCGTCATGCACTGTAAGAGAGAGCTGTTCTACTTTTTTTGCTGTTAATCTCTTTCTATCATATTCTACTACCTGTTCGGGCAGGAAGTACATACCATCACGCTCTGGGAATCTCTGGCGCAACCCTAAATAGAAATCTCCGGCAGATATGGGTACTATGACTCCACGCTGAACATGGAATGCCACCATCCTGTCAAACAAAAAGAAGTTCTGTCTTTCAGCAATAATCTCAAGGTTATCATCTTTTTCAACAGCTACTGGGAGATGTTTCAGATGTTCCCTTACAAACTCCCAAACACCTTCTTCTGTTCCTGCAGTCAGTTTAAATCGTTTCTCTAAGCCGCCGTTGGGCTTGTAGGTAGTGATGATCAAATCTTGTTTGACAGCACCAGTACCAGGCACCTGTTTAAAGGTTCCCTGCTTTTTGTCAAGAGTACGCACATCAGCCACAACAAAGCCTACCCTTTGAAGTGCTTCCTGAATTGCCATCCATACAGCGTTCATAGCATTATGGAATTCAACAGTCATCCACCTCCCAGGCTTCAAAACACGGTAATATTCGGCAAAGCATCGTTCCATTAGATGTTGGTAATCTGTTAGTCTCTTATTTTGGGCATTATTGATAATCGCTTCATTCTTATTGTTAGTGAAAACTCTGAGCCAAGCTTCCCAGAGAAAATTTAATTCTGAGTACATTAGATTTCCGCCAAAGGGAGGATCGATAAAAACATAGTCTATAGAGTTATTAGAGAGGTTTTCTAACATAGATGAGCTGCAACTCTCAATAATAACAGTTTCTCTATCAGATAGTCCCGTCGAAACGATCTTACTTCTCTTCCAAGATAAAATAGTATTATATTCATATCCTATAGAAGGGACAAACAAAGTTCCTGCCAATGGTCCTCTCTGTCTTGGCCATCTATTCATCCTAGAATTCAGTAACATGCAGTTGGTAAGACTCGATAAGTATCTCTTGTTGTATCTAAGCTTTTCCCATAGGGTGGCCAATACCCACAAGTTTCTCTTTGTATAAAAATGATGCACATGAGTGATCCCAGCATGAACGCCCGCACGCCATGTATCGCCCCAGCGATCTCCCTTGAACATCATTTCATACGAAGGAAACGAGTAGGGAATTTTGATTCCCTCTATCTTCTTTACTAGAGCTAGATCTTTTTCATCAGGCACTTTTTCACAATATTTTCTTTGCCTTCCTTTTCTTGTATTCCCTTCTACAATATAATTGATCAGCACAGGCACCTGTTTTGCTCGTTTTATCGTTTTCTCCAAGGCATCATCATGGCCTGTTTCCCATGCTCGTTCGAGGCTTCGTTTGTTTACCATGGCAGTGCAATTGGGGCATTTGAACTCATCCATTATTTTGCCATTTTCTTTATCCACGGCAGAGTCCCAGAATATGATCTCTTTTGAACAATTCGGGCATACAAAAACATCGCTCCAGATAACGTAGTTTATTTTTCCTCTTGTTGGAATTTTGTTGCCATTCAAATCTTTTCTATATTGTTGCTCTCCATTTATTGTATGATCAGTCTCATACATCCAACCACACTCTTTTTCTACCTGATCAAGAATGCACTTAGCCTCCCTTTCGAACTCCTTTTTATCTATTGGTGTATTGTAATTATAAGCAATGAAGGCCGCTGAGGGACAAAGATCGTTGAGGATTGCTTTTCTTGAACCCCATTTGATATGAGGCATTTCTTTCTCAATCTTTTTTTTAAACTCTGGATCAGGATTACCACACATCTGCGCCGCAACCCCAGCCATGCCGGTTCCGCAGAATCCATCAAGAACTATATCACCAGGCTCAGTATAGTGAAGCATATATCGCATAATTGCCTTGTGAGGAACTTTTGTATGATAGGAGTGAGCACTATAGATAGGATCATTCTTTCCCTCACTAACATCGAAAGCAAAGGGCTCTCTGTGGTAGTCATCATTTTCTTCATCATAGGGTTTCCCGTGTTCTTTTATGAAATCTTCAATCCATGGGTTAGGACAGGCAGTATAATAAGGTGGATCCGACAAAGCAATTATATCCTCATCCTTACCAAGGGGAAATCCCTCAATGTTTCTCATTTCGTCAAGAAGCTCCTTTTTAAGCTCATATTCTTTCTCATTCTTCATGTACCACACTACTCCAACACTATTCTAATCTTTTTGGGATCTCTGTTCTCTATCAAAGATTGAAGATATTCTTCAAATTTCCTGCGAAACTCTTCAACAGTTAACGGCGTACCAGCAGTACCAAACATTTTCTTGAAATCTTCTTCACTTACTGAGACCTTCTCCAACCCAGAGAATACATCCTGGAATGTCTTAATGAACTGATCAGTTATCTCATCAGGCAGTTCTTTCTTCTCTTTAAACTTTAATAATATCTTTCTCTGATATTCGTCGATAAGTTCGATATCATCTTCAACTGTTGGATCATCCAAATTATCCAGAAGGGCCTGGGTCCACTCTTTGTGGATTCCCTCAAGACGATCTTCCAACTGATAGATAACAGCATTAACATCTACATCTGCAGCTTCCTCTAATGGCCTATATTTACAGTGGGGACAAATAGGTGACCGTTCAAGGTCTTTTTGAGTAAAGCTGTAACATGGTTTCAACATTATGAGGGCATCCTGGAATTGTAATAATTTTCCCTTCGGCAGTATATCTATACTGGCCAGCTTATTCAGTCTTTCCATCCGGGGATCATTACACAAACTCTTTTTAGCTTCATCCTCTTTCAGCCCAAGACGTGCTTTATTGTGCAATTTTACATACTCCTCTTTGTATTCCTTTTTGATTCGTAAAAGTTCCCGAATAATGTCTTGTCTGAATTCTGGAGAAGATCTCTTGTCACTTTCAAGTAACAGAGCACTCAACTGCGTTTTCTCCTCTTCCAGTTGACTCCGCCAGGTATCATCCTTTGGGAGTATTGCCTCTGCTTCTGATATGTAAGATGCTAATGGCTGCACATCATTCAAAAGTTTATTGACAGATTCAACCTCTTTAATCATATCAAGGGGCTTCCGTTGTCTTGTAATATCTTCATTGGTGTACTTGAAATTCTTGAGTTTCCCTGGTGTATTATAGATTTGGAGGGATTCAAGGAACTGTTTCAACTGAGAGAGCTGGGTTTGTATTCTCTCTTTTTCTTTATCGCTCAAGAGTTCTACATTCCATACATTAAGGTTGCCCTGTAAGACCTGCTGAGTTTTCACCACTGTTTCAAGGATTTCTCCAGTTTTCTTGCACAAGGCTTTTGCCGCATCATCACGAGTTTCAGGGTTCTTTATTAACCCAGGTCGAAGGTCTAAAAGATTAAAGAGTTCAACTAGTGCTGAGAGGGGAAGTTCCTTTGGTCTTTCAACATGTTTGAACCCTATCAAATCACTCACAGTCATCTTCGTTAATTCATCCAAATTAGAAGCATCAACCTTTTTTCCTGGATAACTGATAATAATATCACCATTATACACGAGAGCAGCCAGTACTACTACCACAAACTCAGGTTCCAGTCGGAACCTCTTATCATATTCTATACCCTGGATCTCTGTGAGTATCTCTCCATGATTCAGAACTTGTCCTTCTCCTTTCTTCTGGAGGAGCTGCAAAATGTGTTTGGCATACTTCGACCTTCCAGGCTTCAGATCCTCTCCGTCCAAGAGTTCAAGACCATCAAGAATAGCTGTGCCCTGCTTAGTTTTTATGCCCCCTCGTATCCATTTAAGAGCATCTTTTGCAGCATCTCCTATAGATTTACTGGTAATAACCACAGAGAAGGAAGGATAATCCGGTGTTGCATCTTTAAAGTGTGATGATAAACAGAAAGCTGCAATAGAATCTGCAGATTCTTTTACTGTGGCATGGGAGATATGAGACAAATCTCCCCATTCCACCATCTTTTTGGTGATTCCCTTGTAAGTGACTTCAAAGGCTTCAACCATGTGTTCTTGTAGCCAGGTTACTATTTCTCTCAACCATTCATTGGCTTTGCTCTCATAGATCTGCCGATGTTTCATAGAAGACGTGACAGCCATTTCTTTTGATCCCGCATATAACTTAAGAGGATGGATAAAATCCTCTGTAGGCTCTACTAGTTTGAAAAATACCTCATCTGGTTTTTTTTCATCAGTGTAAACAGGAGGATCGAAAGGCTGGAGAAAGTATATGTAAAAATCTCGAGGAGGCTGTGCAGTTGATCGTTCATTTGGAGCACCAAAGAACAGGTAACCCAACCGACCAATATTATGGTCTTTCCAGATGACTTCATACTCCCAAATTTTGTATCCGCTGACATAAGTAGCTTCAGGACGCTTCATTATTTCCACCAGCGCATCAAAATAGTAGTAATCCAGTTTGCTTTTGTCCAACATATCTGCTCTCTGCGCAATTTTGGCATCGTAATCAATATCCTTCTTGAGATCAATATGGTACTGTGCATTATCTTTATTGTACGATATGAATTGGCCGCTCACTGTTTTTAATATGTCATTCAAAACGGTCTCAACAGTTGTTAAGAGGAACTCTGAATCCTTTTCAGGAAGATCTGGCAGAAAAATACACAGAGTGTCCCGCAGTTCTTCTGCAGTCATTCCTATAGGATTGTATATATCTCCTGTGGTTAAGCGGTAAACGCTGAGTCCTTGAATAATCCGCAAAGCTGCTGGGCGATATTGTGTTTTGGAGTAAGCGTTCTGGATTTTTCCTTCCAGTATCTGGCCCTTCTCCAAGACTTCTTTTATTTCAGGAACTGCATTCAAAGAGGGATCATCTTTCATGTAACTCCAGTACGAATCGTAAGAAATGATTCCTGGCTGGTCATCTTGAACATCTTCATCAATAATTTTTCTTATATCACTGCTGAAGGTCTTGAGAATCTCCCTTTTTTCTGCCACATAGATGCGTTCAAATGTTTCTATGTATGCTGGGTGAATAGGAAAGAGGTTTACATAATCATCGAGCCGTTCATTCATATCACTGTACAGTGAGGTAAACCTTTCCAAGTGACTGCGTATCCATGCTTTTTTCTTTTCATCTTTTTTCAAAAGACGTTCTGATACCACATAGGAAACATCTTCTCGTACTATTCTCACTTGCTGGAAGCGGTCTTTCACCCTCCTGATGGAAGATGCGACAAATTCAAATCGCGGATTATCAAAGAGTGCTTCCTGTAATCCGGCTATGAATCGAAACCTAGAAAGGCGGCATACTTCCCCTATTTCCCTCAAGAAACTTAAATCTAAGATGAGCTGCTGCTCACTTCGTGAAAGGAGGTAGTCCAGGAGCTCATCAACAGCAAGGATAAGCCCTTTTTCAGGATATTTTTCATTGAATACACCCATCATCTCAATGAAAAGATCTTTGTGGTTAGTCACCTCACTGGCAGGCGGGAATGAAAAGGATATTCCCATTTTTTTGAGACCTTTTTCCAATTCATCGCACACAATATCTCTGAAAGATCGCGTGACTGCTCCTATTTCAGTACGGATTACCTTGAATTTTCCAGAAATTTTCTTGGCTTCTTCTTTCAGGTTTTCATCCTTAAGGATTTCTATCATTTCTGGATATTCTGCAAGAGATGTCACTACTGACATTAAGTGGGACTTTCCTGTACCGTAATTACCTACTACAAGCAGTCCTTTATTATCTAGGGGGTTCTCTATCTGGAGTTGGGGCAGTATGATGTCTACAAGATTTTCTGCCATCCTTCTGGAGATTACATATGTTCTTACCAGTCTGGAAGCCTCTTCTTTCTTATCTGCTTCTCGGAGTTGAACGACAGTTTCGATTGGTTCAAACTGTACGAGATCACCATATTTCATTTCACCACATCCTCATTTAATGGGTAGATTTCAGCACCAACTTCCTTTCTTGTGTATACCCTGTACTCAGGATGACTTGGCTCACCATAGATGAGGGTATTTCCGTCGTATGTCCCGTTCCAAGAGACTATTAGAGTCTTTTCTCTGCTTATTTTCTGGAATAGACGAAGAGGGTCTATCTGCAACTCTGGGGTGAACAGCAGCTCTGTATTATCGAGGAGGATGATTTCTGCTGTAAGAGGTAATAGATCTTCCACGCATTTCTGTACATGGGAGGGGCGCTCTTCAACTGAAACATCAAGGAGGTTGCGGCTGAGTTCGAGGTTAAGATTGACGTGGTGGTACCCTTTCATAGTGCTCATGCGGAGCATTATATCTGTTTTCCCAGATCCTGTGGGTCCCACGAGTATCACCAGTTTGTAATATCTTCTCTTGGCTCTGCCTATAGTTTCATCTAACATTCTATCACCATTTCTATTGAAGTTATATATACTTTTTGAAGTAGTGAGTTGCCAGCTTAGAATGGAGCTACTCAATGTAACTTCCCAAAGCATACAAGTCAATTTCTTGAATCATGAAGATGTTTGAAAACCTGCGATGAGCGGGGCTGTCAAATCATTCGGTGCTTTTCTCGATTTTGTTACACGTGTAACAATATTGGCTTTTCCCAACATCATGATTTTTGACAACCTTCTTATGGCTGCAATGTGGTTTTGTGCTTTTTTCTCTAAAGATGAGAATGATACAATCAGTTAAATTTCGTTCATAGTTTGAAATAGTATTAGTATCTATTATTTTTGGAGATTCTAACTTCTATACACAAAATTTAATATTATTTTTCCACTGCTCTTGGATTATATTTATATATGGCGAATTTAAATCAATGTAGGGAGTTCAAGCTGCCTAACAGATGAAAATAAATTCACATAACCCAACAGAGGGTAAGCTGGAACCTATACCTCTGCTGGGGGTGAAGGTGATTTGGATGACGAGCAAAGAAACCACCTCCACCAATACAGATATTGGTGATGAGGAATATAAAGCTTCTGATCTCTTAGAGATCTGCAAAAAAGATGGACGAACAGCCTTAATCCATTATGGGGCTGAACATTTAAACTCTCAAGAACTCCTGGAAGTACTAGTATCTCCAGGGTGCAAGAAAGGTACAGCAGCTGAAGTTGCTAAAAACTTGTTGAAAGCGTTTGATGGGGACTTGATAGACCTATTTTCTGCTTCAATTCACCAGTTGACACAGGTGAAAGGAATTGGATTTGTGAAAGCCTGCAAAATTAAGGCTGCCTTTGAACTGATGAAACGGATTAATTCGTACTGTAAAGAGATGCATCCAGAAATTTCCTCTGCAAAGGATGTGGTAAAGCTGGTAGCTGCACACATGAAGTATTTGAAGCAGGAAGAGTTCAGAGTTCTCCTTTTAGATGGTAAGAACAGATTGATTCGTCATCAAAGAATTTCTTTGGGGTCCTTGGATAGAGCCTTAGTCCATCCAAGGGATGTCTTCCGTCCTGCCATTGCTGAAGGTGCTGCATCTATCATTCTCGTGCACAACCATCCTTCTGGAGATCCGACACCTTCTGAACAGGATCTTCTACTAACGAGGGAGCTCTATATGTGTGGAAAAGTATTGGGTATTGAAGTTTTAGATCACATTATTATTGGATTTTCAGGCCATGTGAGCTTAAAAGACCTTGAAAAGATGTGATCTTACTGCTACTTTCACATTCTGGCAGATCCTTAGCTATTCTCTCTTTAGACTGAGAATGAAAGAGGACCACTGCCTGGCGGAACCCCTTTATCATCTTTTTTGTCTCCATGTCGTAGAGCAAACAGAATAAGTTCCTTTTCACTTTTGGAGAAATCATATAAGTGAAAACCAGTAATTGCGTATCTAATTCCATAATAAAGGACGTTGTAGGAAACAAACTGAATAACGACTTCACTGATTCTTCATAGTCTGTAAAGAACAAAAAACAGTAGCACGAGTAATTCTTGTATCCACCAGGGTAGAACCCCGTATGAATCGTGCAGTAATCCTCTAAGGTCTTCATCCATTTCGTATAAGTCTCGTAGGTAACCTTAATCTCCCGTAACACAGGTGTCACTCTTTTTCTTAAAGAGTTAAAAGCATAAAACAACATCCATTCATCTTCTCCCCAGTACAAATTGGTTACTCTCCTCTTTCTGTGTTTTTTGCGTGTTGGTGTAAACTGATCTAATTGTTCATACACCCTTTTAAAACTTTCATCCCACGATATAAACTCCACTTTTGGCGTGTACGAACAGTATCTCACACTTTGATTGACCATTCCTTCAAAGCCCACCAATTTAGAGAAATCTAGTAGTCTATTACTAACCACCACGGTATTCCAATCTCCAAAGGTCATAGCAGTGTATACCACATGAGGAAATCCTTTCAACCCATGAAAAGTCGTCCACGGATCAGTAAAGTTCATCAAATACGCGTATTCAGTGTAGTTGGGAGCTGGCCTCATTCGAATGTGAGGCCCCTGTATTACACCTTGTTTATACATTTCTTTCACGTATTTAGCCACTGTATTCCTGGATAATCCTGTGTTCACTGATATATCGTAGATAGTCATAACAGGGTTCTCGTAAATCTGCTCAAATATCTCGTGATAGTTTCTCATTCTTTTATTTTGAGTAATTTTGCCCATGCTACCGCCAATTTCTGGTAATATCTCTTTTTGGTTTTACATCTCTTTTTAACACGGATTTCACAATTTCACCTCCTTTATCCTGCTAAAACCTCTGCTATCTCAAACTGAATACACTTTCCTGATCCATCAAATTCTGCAGTAACAACTGCCAGCAGTTCGTGTGGCTCATCCAGAGTGACCCCTCCTTTATCGAACCGATGCTGAAAATCACATGCAAGAGGCACTCGAGAATTCATAACCCTGACCCCACCAACGTAGTACAAATTGTCTTCAACAATACTTTTCATATCCACCAGATTGTCTGCATGTAATGGTTTTCTGCATACAGGACAGATAAATGCTGTATCTTTCTCTTGATCTCGGTCTAAACTCACGCCTGTATCGGCATGTCCCTTTTCTTCCATTTTCTCTAACATAGTAAACCCTCCTTCATTTTGCTATCCTTCACTTCCCTTACCGAAAGGTTATTAAGCAGAAACATTTAATTTCTTTCATGGCAAAAAGGTACAAAATGGATATTCATCTATGTTTATCCCATATTCTAAACGAGTTTCCTGACATAACTGAAAATCACATTCTCAGCAAAACTTCAAAAATAAAAACACGCAGAGCACTGAAGGAAACTCTAATCTTTATGGAAGAGCATCAAATCATTATGAACCCACACTTGTACATACGCAATTGTGGAGGATATTCCAACCATTATGTGATGGCCAAAGTTAAAAACTGGAAAGATATGTATGAAAGAATTATTTGCAGAAATTGGGAGGTAATAGACTCTGCATTTTACATTCGTTCATGGAAAAAAAATCGGTTAGCATACCTGAAGTACCACAATACTCTGGAAAGAGAACCCCATGACATACTGGAAGAAGGACCAATTGACTACCTTTGCATAATCCACCCACAGTGTACAGCAGACCAGAAAATTAAAAACGTGGAGTTGGAACCAGACAAAAAATCTCAAATGCTCCCAGATAGGCTGAATAAAAAATTTGATTGGGATTACGATACTAAACAAGTTTTCTGGTGGCTGAGAATCAATTACAGGATGAGCCTGATCCAAATAGCTCGACAAATTGAGGTTTCACGAACCACAATCAGGAGAAAGAAGAGGTTAATTGAAGAGTTTTCCTATATACACTATCCGACCTTTATTCATTCACGTCCAAATTATACAGGCATTTTATCTTCCTTTTGCACAGAATATCCTGAATATCTTAAGAAAATCTTTCAAAATTTGAGCGCAACGTGCTATCTTTTTGGTAATCAGGACAGAACCCTCTGTTTCATAAATACAACACATCCCAGTTATGTAAATAACGTGCTTGAAGAACTTGAACAGAGATCAATAATTGAAGATTTGAATACCGAGATAACTGTAAGGGGTTGGAATCGAATTGATGATGAATATCGATTGGGAAGAATTCCTGAAAAGGTTTTCTGGATGTTTAGAAGAAAAAAAAGAAAATAAGAAATGTAAATCTATACAGGAACTCCGTTACCCCTACCACCATCTCCAGGAGGTCCACTGGGTTCAATGCTGTCTCCAAGGGGGTGGAATGGCCATCCTTTTGTGTTCATGTTCTCACCTCATATTTATTTGACAGGGTTTGAAAAAGAGTTCCCTTAAAATTTTGGTTACAAACTTGATAATACTTGATCAAATTAAACAACTTCATAGAACTTTCATGAAAAAAGTGCATTCATGTTTTCTTCCTTCTTCTCAATACAATTATTCCATATCCTGCAAAAGCAATTACAAGAACGAAAAGAGCTGTGAATCCATAGTAGAGAACATATGAAATGAAGGATATTGGACTGAAAAGGAATGTTTCAACCTACATGTTGAGAAGGACTGCTTTCAACAGATTCAAAGGCGTTGATAGAGAAAAATTATGTGCTGGATTTGGATGGAAGCCTGGATCAAGGATACCTACACAAGTTTACAATAAACTGCGTCCCCAGGATTATCTGGAGACATTGATCAATTCTAAATCTAAACAGAAAAGAGACATTCTCGTACACCCACAATGTGGAAAGGAAAACCCTCAAGATAAGAACTTCTGCGTGTGGTGTTCTGCTGCCCTTAAGGAGTCATTAATGGCAGATACAGTTAAGCGCTTCCATGCAGATCAGGAAGCTCAAAAGGAGCTTGAGGATCTAAGAGAAAAGATGGTTAAAATGGAAGAATTGTTGAGTAAAATGGTGAAAGTGCCAGGGTTTGAGAAATTCATGGAAAAGGCTGTAAGAAATTCAGAATGATTATTTATTTTTCCACGAAGAAAACCTATCCAGCATAATTCCAGAACAGAATAATGATATGTTACACGTGATATGTTACACGTGTAACAAGAATATCCAGGATACGTGATCTGGTACTGCCACTACTGTCAGTGTTGGTCCATCAATCCATTTGCCAATACTTCACTATTGACCTTTTTTACCTTCAAATTATAGGGGTTTATGAGGGTTTCTTCTTTCATCTAATTTTTGTCCTTCATTTCCTTATTCATATTTTTATTATCTCCTAAAAAATATGGAACTTTTCTTGTGTAAACCCGCATGTAGTCACTGAGATCATCTCTAGTACTATCAATTTCTGTATTACATTTCTCATTTTTGTTTCATATTTTTTCAAGTTCTCTCAAGTACTCTTCAAGCACATTTTCTGGAAATATGTCCTAAAAATATGAAGCTTCGTAAACCCCTATAGTTCTACCCTTTTCAGGCTCTTTTCTGCATTTTTCAAAATACAGTTTTCTCTCATGATCAGGATATGGACACCTTGGCAGCACTGTCATTTTTTCAATGTATACAAGGGTTGCCATTTTGTTACACGTGTAACAGAAATGGTTACTGAAGGGCTAGAGCTGGGAGTTAGACATACGTTTCTACAGATATCTCAGTCATCTGTACATATCCATCAGTGTTGAAGTCATGCCATCGGATCAAAAGTAAGTGGTTGTACCCGTAATATGACCAGATACTAGGGTTGCTCATGACAAGAGAACCAGCGTACGTGCCCTGCCAGCCATAGCCCCAGATCAGAAGGATATTCTGGTTGTTGTACTGTCCGAGGTAGACGATGCAGATATCCTCTGATGGATAGTTATCTGGGTCCATTGAGATAGATTTGTTTTCATTCAGACAGGAAATAGTGAAAATCTCGTGTGGTATGTAACTGAAGAAAATCCTGAAGTATCTATTGTATTCATCTGCTACTGGATTGATGGCTGGTCCTCCAACTGGTATCAAATTGCCGTTACTATGTTCATAACCGGTGAGAAGTAAGTCAGTTTTTCCTTCTGGTTGTGCAATACTCTTTTTCAGGAAATAACGAGCAATCTGATGAATTGTTACACATGCAACACATAAATTCTCCTAACTCTGAGAGGTTCAATATAAGCTGTATGCTTCTAAGATTGAATCTATCCAAATTGATTTGATAATTATTTCAAATAGCTGTCCTTAGTCTAAAAAGGACGATTGTAAGAGTGATAGCTGCAAAAATAATGATTACTAATGGAATAGTAAATCGATACTCTGTTGATGGAGAGGGTTCTCTTACATGGAGAGAATAACAACACCACGCAGGACACAAATCTGTTTCAGGGTTATTAGTTAGGTTTATTTGGTTACTCCCATCAGCATCCATTACATAGATTTCAAAATTTCCATCTCTGTATGAAGCAAAGACGATTTTTTCACCATCAGGAGACCATGAAGGATGCATATCCCTAGCAGGGTTATTGGTTAGGTTTGTCAGGTTACTCCCATCAGCATCCATTATATAGATCTCAAGATTCCCATATCTGTACGAAGAAAAAACGATCTTCTTCCCGTCTGGTGACCACTCAGGATCTGAATCTCCCCAGTTGTCAGTGTATCTGATTAAGGGATTGCTAGTTAATTTCATTACATTGCTCCCATCAATGTCCATCACGTAAATTTCCCTATTACCATCTCTGCTTGAAGAAAAAGCAATTCTTGTCCCATCGGGAGACCAAGCAGGTTCATAATCGTGGCCAGGGCTATTCGTCAGATTTACTACATTACTTCCATCAGCATCCATAGCATAGATATTTAGGATTCCGTCTATGCATGAAGAAAAGGCAATCCTCGTCCCATCGGGAGACCATGCAGGTGTAAGGTCATCATAGACGCTGTTCGTCAGATTTATTACATTA
>Ga0209636_10001335_pt1 | contig 24760 bp, 18 predicted proteins | sample DeeMarSWOR152_54_FD_187464 | JGI IMG/M metagenome (GOLD analysis project Ga0209636, IMG submission 187464) | Marine sediment microbial communities from White Oak River estuary, North Carolina - WOR-1-52-54 (SPAdes) (version 2) | ecosystem: Environmental > Aquatic > Marine > Intertidal zone >...
CAACTGCCTGCATCACAAGCCGGAGACTGGCGAATCGGAAAACCCGAGCCTCTGATAATACTCATTTCGCAAACGCAGACAGGCTGCCAGGTCCAAATAGCAGGGCTTCATACCGTCCGGATTGAAAATCAAAACCCCGAAGCAGATTTGGCCGTGCTGATGGAAAAAATCAGAGACTGCATAACTTCCCAGAAAAGATTCGCCGACGACCCGATAGAAATCATCTGCACACCCGAAGTAAAATGGGAGCATCTGGCAAAAATATACAATATGTTTTACGGCGCCGGCCTGACCGACATCACATTCCAAATGACCGAGTAACCCCGCCAATAAGCGAAAAAACTGTGGAAAAAGGATTGAATTTTAAGTTATGGCTTTTAGTTTTTAGTTTTTCGCTTCTGCCTTTCAATATAGCTTCCGCCAATAAACTTCCGACCGCTGATGATATTAACAGCCTCGCCGAAGAAACAAAGCGAATTACCGATACATTTATGCGGCAAAGCTTCGAGCTGCGAATGATGTATGAATATAAAGGCCAATTTCTAAATCCAGATGACAGGGACAAGCTGCATAACCTCGCCAAAAGCGTCAGCAACAGCCTGCGAGCAATCGCCGAAGAACAACAAAAACTGAAAAAACAAATTGAAGACTACCAGGGCAACGACTGGGACGACAGATATGGCTCAACAGGTCTGTGGCGAAAACTGTCTGGAGATATCTACGCAACTGAATTAGCAAAATGCGAAATTGACTACTATTCCTGTCTGACAGTTGATTGGTCACCACTTCAGACTACACTCCAGCAGTTAAGGGAGCAAATAATCTCCTTGGACTCAGCCCATAGCTCGGTCTATTCACAGCTGCTACGAGCAAAAATCATCGCCCTTGCTAAGGCCGACTCAGCTTGGCCCATTCTTGCGAACGACATACTCAATTCACTCACACAAAAGCCTGATATAAACGATACAGTCTATTTCAGAGCAGCTTTAGAAAAAATCAAATTAACTAATTTAGGCAAACAGGAACTAATTACCTCATTAGCTGAGGAACTTGCACAAAGCAACTGCTCCAATGACCTTGAACTTGTTTTACCGCTTATATTTGAGCAACGACGACATAACCCCAACAACTTTAAACAAATTGTCAACCGCTTCCCGCAAACAGAAGCTTTTTTGGGTAAACTTATCTTATCAGATATAACCTGTCGTTTTGAACAAAAACAATCATTAGAACAGACCATCCACCAAATCAGCGTCTTTGAAGCAGAACTCGCCGCACAAGCCGCCTGGAAAAATGAAACCACAAAGTATGAAATGCACCTTGAACATCTCGCTGGCATAGAAAAATTTCAAACACCTTTAATACTATACGTAACAGCAGCAGCATTTGCAGACTCGCAACCCACCAAAGCGGTCAATCTCTTAATAAAAGCGAGTAAACTCCAGCAACAGCAAAGAAGCGATAAGCTCAATATCGAATCTCTCGAAATCGCCGAACAGGCTGTGAAGCTGGCCTACAATTTGTTTATACAACAAGAAGATATCTGCCCACCGGTTCTTGAAGCCTTTGAAAACTACTATGCACCCGCCGAGGGAAAAATCGATGAAGAATTAGAATATCTCTATAGTATTGTCCTATCAGATTGCGGTCAGAAAGAAAAAAGCAAAAAATTACTGCAAAAAATAGCCAACAGACCTCAGGGAAATTGGCGCAATAGAGCAAGGCTGGACCTTATATTACAAGCAATACAGCAAAATAAATCCAAACCTGCCGACAAAACACCCATACTAACGAATTTGAGTGATTTAATCACAGACTGCACAGACCCAAAAGAACAACAAACAAAAATAGAGGCGATAACCATATATTGCCAACTGCTCCTCGAAACCAAAAATGAAGACTCGGCACAAAAAGTCTTAAATATCTTAACCGAAGCCCAAACCACCTGCGACACGAAGCTGAATATTTTCAAATCAAAGGCCCTGCAGCAATTGGGCAGATTGGACGAATCAGCCAACTGTCTGCTTATAGCTGTTGAACCTGACCATTGCGAACATACCGGCCAGGCTATGGAACTATTATCGGAAATTACCAACGAAATCGATGGAATGCAGCAAAAGCTAAAAAACTTTTCTGAAACGATGCAGAATTGTAAAAGATTAGCACAAATCTGTTATGGCTGTCTTGATGGAATGGAAAAACAGCAGGCAGGTTTGTTACTGGTGGAAACAGCTGTCTTTTCCGCTGCAAAAAACCCGGAGGAACTATCATCAATCGCCAAGCTCCTCAACAATCTGGCCAAATATAGCGCCGCTGATGATGTAAATTTAATTCGCTGCAGTGCGAGACTGCTAACCGAGCAGGGTAATTTCAACCAAGCCTCTGCATTGTGGGCGAAAATCTGCCAAATACAAAAGGCCCAGTTGCCCTCGGCCAATCAGCAAAGCTGGAAATGGTGGCAAGCAAAATTTTATGAGCTTTACTGCTGGTCCAAATGTGCGGATACACAAAAAGAAGATGTTTTGCACACAATCGAAGTGCTCGAAAACAGTTTCTCCAATATCCCACCTTTGTGGGCGGAAAAATTAAACTTGCTAAAAGACAAGCAATTTCCACAATAATAGTAGTTTGTAACGCATTTAACAGATAATTTAATGACAAACCGGAAAAAGAAGCAAATCAATGACGAATAATAAGAAGCTCGTTATCGCCATAGCTGCCGTAATATTGATTTTAGCAGTCTCAACACAGGCAAAAGCAAACCAGCAAGATGTTATCTCCCTGGCCGGGCAATGGAGCTTCCAACTGGACCCTAATGGAATAGGCGAAAAAGAAAAATGGTTTGAAGGGGACTTATCTCAAAGCGTCAAGCTGCCCGGCTCTACCGTCGAAAACGGTTTCGGTGATGATATCTCTGTCGATACACAATGGACCGGAACCGTCGTCGACAGGTCCTGGTACACCGAAGAAAAGTATGAAAAATACAGACAGCCTGGCTCAATCAAGCTGCCATTCTGGCTGACTCCTCTTAAACATTATGTCGGTGCTGCCTGGTATCGCAGGACAATCGATATCCCGGACTCCTGGAGCGGCAAGAGAATTGTTCTTTTTCTCGAACGCGCACACTGGGAAACTAAAGTCTGGATAAACGGCAAAAAAATCGGGACGCAAAATAGTTTGAGCACACCGCACAAATACGACCTGCGCAAGCTGGCACCCGGCAGGCACCTCCTGACGATATGTGTTGACAACACCGTAAAAATTGATATCGGCCCAGACTCCCACAGTATCTCCGACCAGACCCAGACCAACTGGAACGGCATCATCGGTAAAATCGAGCTTCGAGCCACCGACTCCCCCTGGATTGATGATATTCAGATTTATCCTGATGTGCAGAATAAAAGTGTAAAGGTGCAAGTAACCATTGTAAATAATACCGCAGAAATAATCGAAGGTTCAATAACGCTACAGGCCAGAACCTCCCATTCAGAGAAAGAACACACGGTAGAGCCAAAGACCATAAACTTTGTTGTATCGATGCCAAAAACCGATATCAAAATAGGATACTATATGGGAGATGATGTATTGCTGTGGGATGAATTCTCTCCAAATGTCTACCAGATGGCCGTCTCGATTAAGGGGAAAAACTTCTCTGATAATAAGACCGTTGATTTTGGTATGCGTCAGATTGCAACCGAAGGCACACAATTTACAATCAACGGCCGAAAAACATTCCTTCGAGGAACGCTCGAATGCTGCATTTTCCCGCTCACCGGATACCCCGATATGACGGTAGACGGCTGGCTTAGAATTTTCCGTATTGCCAAAGCACACGGCCTGAATCATATGCGATTCCATTCCTGGTGTCCGCCTGAGGCCGCCTTCGCTGCCGCCGACCGGATGGGTTTTATGTTCCACATCGAATGCGGTTCCTGGTCGCACTGCTTAGGCGACGGCAAGAGCGTTGACCGGTTCATCTATGACGAAAGCGACCGTATCCTGAAAACCTATGGCAATCATCCCTCATTTTGCCTGCTCGCTTATGGCAATGAGCCGGGCGGTGAAAACCACATAAAATATCTCACCTCGCTTGTAAAATACTGGCTGGCAAAAGAAGACTCGCGCAGATTATACACAACTGCCGCCGGCTGGGCCACTATATCGCAGAACCAGTATCAGGTCATTCCCGGCCCACGCTGCCAATACTGGCAGGCAAACCTTACTGGCAGGTTAAACGCAAAACCGCCTGAAACAGCCACCGACTACACCAGCTTTGTCGCCAAATCTGCTGTCCCGATTGTAAGCCATGAAATCGGCCAGTGGTGTGTCTACCCCAACTTCGATGAGATTAAAAAATATACCGGCGTTACCCGAGCATACAATTTTGAAATCTTCCGTGACGACCTCAAAGAAAACAATATGCTCGACCAGGCAAAGGATTTCCTTATGGCCTCCGGCAAATTCCAGGCCGAGTTATACAAAGAGGAGATAGAATCAGCTTTGCGAACACCCGGCTTTGGCGGCTTTCAGCTCCTGGACCTTCACGATTTCTCAGGCCAGGGGACCGCACTCATCGGAGTACTCGATGCCTTCTGGGATGAAAAAGGTTATATAAAACCGCAAGAGTATCGCCGATTCTGCAACGAAATCGTCCCATTAGCACGAATGGAAAAACGCATCTGGACATCCGACGAAATATTCAGCGCCAAGGCGGAAATTGCGCATTTTGGAGCTGCGCCTATTGAAAATGCAATACCGCTTTGGACCATCACGGATGTTGCAGGTTGTAAAATCGCATCAGGCCAGTTACGTGCTAAGACGATTCCATTGGGTAACGGCACCTCGCTCGGAGAGATTAAACTGCCGCTGTCAAATATCAGCAAGGCTCAAAAAATGATACTTACGATTTCTATCGAAGGAACAGATTTCTCTAACGACTGGGACTTCTGGGTATATCCGAAAGATATTGATACTGCCATACCTAAAGACATCCTTATTGCTGATAAACTAAGCGAAAACGCTATTGAAAAACTAAAAGGCGGCAGCAAAGTATTGCTCATACCAGCGAACGATACCGTCAGGGGTGATAAGTATGGCAAAGTCCCACTGGGCTTTACGACAATTTTCTGGAATACACAATTTACAGCAAGACAGCAGCCACATACCCTCGGAATCCTCTGCAATCCTCAGTATCCCGCTCTGGCAGAATTCCCTACGGAATTCCACAGCAACTGGCAATGGTGGTACCTTGTAACAAAATCCCAGATTATGATACTAAATGCTCTACCGCCCGAACTTCGGCCGATTGTCCAAGTAATCGACGACTGGAACACAAATCGCAAATTAGGTCTTATCTTCGAGGCCAAAGTCAACGAAGGCAAACTCCTCATCTGCAGCATCGACCTGCAAAGAAGCGCCGACAAATGCCCTGTCGCACGACAGATGTTCCACAGTCTGCTGGCATATATGCAAAGCGACAGCTTTAATCCAAACTTGCAGTGTGATATAACCGCAATTGAGAAGTTGTTCAACCCGCAACCCGCTGATATTGAGTCTAAGTAAATAGCTTGTATGAGCAGCTCGCAACAGATAAAATGTATAAAACTAAAAATACAATCAACCTAATAACAGAAAGATAACGATGGCCAAGCAATCAAATAATAGAAGGAACAAGGCAATTTGCAGCTTCTGCGGCCGGGCATCCAAGCAGGCTGATACTTTTATAGAAGGCCCCAACAAAGTCTCTATCTGTCCGGAATGCGTTGATTTGTGCCACAACATCATCCAGCAGGACCGCAAACGACTTGGCAAACCGGCAGTCAGCCTAAAAGAGCTACCAAAGCCAAGAGAAATAAAAGAATACCTCGACCAGTATGTTATCGGGCAGGAACATGCCAAGAAATACCTGTCCGTCGCCGTGCACAACCATTATAAACGGCTGATACATTACGACAGTAACGACAATGATGTGGAAATCGATAAATCCAACGTCCTCTTAATCGGCCCGACCGGGGCCGGCAAAACACTGCTTGCACGCACCCTCGCACGAATGCTTCAGGTGCCTTTCGCAATATGCGACGCCACCACCGTCACAGAGGCTGGTTACGTCGGCGAAGATGTTGAAAATTTCCTGCTGCGATTGTTACAGTCTGCAGACTATGATATAGAAGCCGCACAACAGGGTATCGTATATGTAGATGAAATCGACAAAATCGGCAAAACTTATCAAAACATCTCAATCACCCGTGATGTATCAGGCGAAGGCGTTCAGCAGGCCCTGCTGAAAATGCTCGAAGGAACTATCGCAAATATCCCGCCGCAGGGCGGAAGAAAACATCCTGAACAATCATACATACAAATGGACACAACACAGATACTTTTTATCTGCGGTGGCACATTCGTTGGTCTCGAAAATATCGTAAAAAAACGACTCGGTAAAAAAATGATTGGCTTTGATTCCGAGCTGGCCGGCAGAACCAACGAAAAAACAGACTACAGCGATATAATTCAGCAGGTTATTCCCGAGGATATCATCGAGTACGGAATGATTCCCGAGATGGTGGGACGGCTGCCGGTAATTACCGTCCTGACAGCTCTTGATGAAAATGCACTCATAGACATACTAACCAAGCCAAAGAATGCACTTATTAGACAGTATCAAAAATTCTTCGAGATGGAAAATGCTCAGCTTGAATTCACCGACAACGCCTTACAGGCACTGGCAAAAAAAGCACTCGAGCGCGACACCGGCGCAAGAGCGCTGCGAGCAATTACAGAAGAGCTAATGGTTGACTTAATGTATCAACTACCCGAAGAATCAAAGCCCGCAAAATATACAATTACCCGCGATATCGTCGAAGGAAAAGCGGAACTATTCACTGCAAAACAAAAAGCAAAAAAAGAATCCGCCTAATACTCTACGAAAAAACAAGGATTACAAGCATATATAAAAAATAATCAAACTTACACCAACAAATTCCTCAGGATTCAAAAATAACATATGTTTATCTCGTATTTCGATGAGTCCGGTGACGATGGGTATCCAAAATATTCTTCACCTTTGTTTGTTCTCTCATCTGTATACTTGCACTACTTAAACTGGAAAGAAACATATTCAAGCATGCTCGAGTTCAGAAAACAGTTGAAAAAGGATTTTGGTGTACCAATTAAACTAGAGCTGAAAGCCAGAGAGTTTCTCCTTAACAAAAAACCTTACAGAAAATATAACCTGTCAAACAATGAGAAGATTTTAGTTATCGATCTCTACTGTGATTTTGTGGCCCAATTAGAAATAAAAATTGTCAATGTTGTTATCAACAAAAACGCAATAAGAAGAAATGACTATTCGGTTCTTGACAACGCTTTAACTTATTCAATACAAAGAATAGAAAACGATTTAACCAAGCTTGACCCAGCAAAGAAATTTATGATAATTACAGACGAAGGCAGAGTAGGTAAAATGCGCAAAACATCTCGGAAAATTCAGAAAATTAACTTCATACCCTCTAAATTCGGATCATATACATATAGACAAGAAATAAAATCGCTAATTGAAGACCCCTTACCCAAAAACTCTAAGGAATCCTACTTTATTCAAACAGCCGACTTGTCAGCATACATTGTATATTTATATGAAATCCTTAATTTGGGTGTAGGTAAATTTCCCAATAGACTCCCCCCAGAAATTAATAAAAAGATAGTCTATAATTGGATGAATAAATTAAAACCGCGATTTAATTTAGAAGCTTCACCTTCAGAACAATTCGGTGTGGTCTGTTATCCAAAATAAAAACACCACCTACGGCGTATTCACGCTTTCAGTGGTTCAACTACAAATATAATATTATCTTATAAAAAATCAATAAATTTTTTAGAATATTTATAAAATTTTTCGGTAAGGCTACTAAGTACTTATAGCAACTGTACTTGCACACAGTCAAATTCTAACACCTTAGGGTGAAATTTCAACTCAAAAATCGCCTGTCCGAAATTAAGCAAATCTATGGCAATTCGGAATACTTTTGTTTTATGGTCGCTAACTGGATGTCTGTGGCGCTGCTTGCGGCAACACCTGCCAGAGCATATTGAGCTTCGCTGAAACAGATATCCTTGTCAATGCGCAGAGTAACAACTCTATGGTCGGGCGGCAAATCCTTCAAACGAACGTCTATTAATTGAGCAAGCTCTTCAGCTATATCCGCATACTCTGATGCCGAGACCTTTTCCGAACCAACCGCAAACTCGCTCTTGCCTTCGGCAGTCTCCATAACGGTAACGGTGGTCACCTGCGCGCGGTGCTCCGGAGCGCTTTGTGCAAACTCACAACCATCAGGAACAGCAACCGGAAAATTCTCCGCCTCGATAAACTGACAAGCCACTAAAAAAAATATGATAAGTAAAAAAACAATATCAATAATAGGAGTCATATTAAATGACCCCGACTTTTCTGTATTATGGAACTGATTAAACACTTCCGAAAACATAGGTTTTCTCTTTCTATTACCGCAAGGGTAGAGACTCGCCAATCGTCTTCGTCGGTTTAGTCGGCAACTCTGTTATTGGTAGTTTCGTTTCTCCGATATCCTGTGCTTCGGTCTGGCTTTGCCCTTTTACCCCATCGGATGTCTTCATCGAAACCGCTGCTACCAACTTGCCGGCACCTCTGCCAACAGACCTTAAGCCGGGCCTTATTTCAGGTTCGATATTCTCCACTTCTACTATCGCATCGCTTACCAGCGTCTCAATCCGGTTCCGAAATACCCCATGGACAGCAAGGGCAGGTATCGCAATAATCAGTCCCCAAAAGGTCGTCACCAGAGCCACTGAGATTCCATCAGCCAATTGCGCAGGCTGCGGCTGGCCGCCAGCCACAACAATGGCGTTGAAAATCTTTATCATCCCGTAAACCGTCCCGAACAGCCCCACCATCGGCGAAACGTTGCCTATCAGATTAAACCACTCAATCCTGCGCATAAGCCCCCAGGCCTGCTCCTGCAATGATTCGGCAAGAGCGCTTCGCATCCGCAGCCAATCTCCCCTGCTCTGGCCAACGGCCTTGACAACTGCAATACTGACAAAATCATCCTGACCGACAAGCTTTGACTCCAGTTGTTCAGGGCCAAACTGCCGCATCGTCTCGACAACCCTATGCCCTACACCATCGGGCAGAAGCCTTTTGCGCCGAATGATAAAACCGTGCTCAACTGCCAAAAAAACTGTAACAACAGACATAGGCAAAAGTATAAACCAGACAATGGGACCACCTGCTGCAACAAATTGCTTAAAGAATGTTTGCGACTGCGCTGCCTCTACGGAAGAACCGCCCAAGTTAATACGCATAGTAGTAACTATTACCGCCAGCACAGCCGCTAATGCAGCAGCCAAAAGAACCGTTCTTAATAAAAAGTTTTTACGCATCGTTATATCTCGCAAGTTACAGATTATAAACTACAAACCTAAATAGTCAGAGACGAAAATAAATTCGCCTCCGTTTTGTCTCGATATTGTCTTTAGCATTTCACGGTCGTCACTCTGTGGCCAAAAGCCTATAGTATTGATTTTTGTCTTCGGCGCAAACCTTGCCAAAAGGTTTGCTACTTGTTGCGAAAATCTCTGCTCATCTCCATCAGTCAGTTCAAAGCCATCTGTAAGAAAATATATCACCGAAGGGCTAACGCCCCTGCTGTCACGAATCTGCACCGCTCTTTCCATCGCCGCCAACGCATTTGTTTGCCCCCCCGGCCGAATAGAATCGACAAACTCAACCGCAGCCGATTTTGCCTCTTCAGTTGCTCGAACAAGATGGCCTTCGCCGGATTCAAACAGCCTGTCACCACCAAAAAAGATAATGTAAAAATACTGGTCGGGCTGCAGGTTTCCTATCGAATCCTTGAGCTTCTTTTGAACCAGGCCGAATATCCCCTGCATACTGCCGGAACAATCTACAACATAGCAGACCTTACGCTGGTCCGTGGAACTGCCAAAAAATTCAATACCCCTCGGCAAGATGAAACTGCCCGGCTGCAAAAACGCACCTGACGAAACAGAAGCTTTCACCGGATTAGGACAATCCTGCAAGGTCGGCTTCATAATATCAAAAATCTGATTTACCGGCAAAAATGCGTCTGTACTTCCTATAAACCGATTTTTGACAGGTTCTTTTACTTTCGGCTTGGGAATTACAGGGACAGCTTGAATGAGCTTTTTCACCTGGCTTACTTTAGCCGTCGGCACGGCTATCTGTCCCACTTGGACTTCGGATTGTGAGAATCTGATAAATCCAAATGTCGTCAGCACCACAAGATGCACAACTATAGAAGCCACAAATGCCCAAAAAGTTACACTACCGCTTCGCCCAGTTAGAAGACCTTGCTGACAACCGGACGAACGCCCAAGGTGCTTTACTTCTAATTGGGCTCGTCCGCTCGAAACCATCCTTTGGTTCACCAACACCGCTCAAAACACTCCCTTATTTCTGTGAGCTCCTACCTTGCGAACAATCACAAAATGGAGGCTTTATTCTACTATTTCCACTTGCGAATGCCCCGGCACCAATAAGTTATAAACCAGTATCGCATCGCCGTTGTGCAGCCGAATACATCCTTGTGAACCTGCAGTGCCTATCTCCTCCGGATTCTTGGTGCCGTGAATGGCAAAACCTGTCCTGCTCACGGCATCGCCCTTGAGACCTTCCAATCCTATCCATCTTGAGCCTAAAGGATAATCCGGGTCCTCAGCTTCATAAGTCTTCCCGGAAACAGGGTCCGTCCACGTAGGCGATATTAACTTGCCTCCCGGCTTGACAACCCAAAGCCCTGTTGGTGTTTCCATACCAGGCTTACCAAGACCTACTGGAAAACTACGCACAAAGGTGTTCTGAAGATACAAATCCATCGTAAAAGCCGAACGATATATCCGCGAATGAAACGGGCCATTAATGACTTTTATTGTCTCACCCGCCTGCAGGTCTTTAGGACGGCTGATTTTGTTAATCTCCAGAAGAATCTCATACGGAACATTGTATTGCTTGCCGATTGTTGAAAGCCGGTCTCCACCTTTAACCTTATAACTGCCACAAAGTCTATCCTCCGGGAAAATAGTCCTGCTAAAAAGCCACTTATCAGCAAGCTCGGAAAGTCGCTCTTTTACAAACGCACGCTGCTCTCTGCTTATAGGCATTGGTAACACCTCATTTAGCGCATCACGTGCAGCTATAATCTTAGCAGGTTTTGCATTGAGGTATGCCATGGCTTCCGCAATAACTTCTGCCGCCCCTGCATTAGGTTCGGAAGCCGGCTCAGTTAAGGCTGCCGACAAATTTGGTTCCGGAACAGGTGGAACTATTTTGACCGCTGCCGGCACGTTGATGTCGGGCAATGTCCCAACGGTTTCCTCCTCGCCAGAAGGCCGACGTCCATAAATAAAAGCAATCACTATAACAACAATCAGCAATGCCGATGTGATATATACCCATTTTAGAATTTTTTCTCTTCGTCTGCCACCGTAAATGAAAGGATAACGAGCCATTTCATTCTCCTTGTCTGTTCTTAAAATACATTACCCCCTCATCAGTCACCAAAAAATCCACCGGAACATCCCCTTCAGTCGTCGGTATCGAGTCAACCATCTGCTCGGCAAAAGCAAAACCGCATTTGGGCGCTTTAAGTTCATAGTTAGCGAAAAATCTGTCGTAATAAGAGCCGCCTCGACCAAGCCGATTGCCCTTCTTGTCAAATCCCAGAGCCGGTGTAACAACCAGTTCAATCTCTTCAAACGGCATCGGCACGCCTGTTACAGGATTTCGAAGACCCGCAACCTCGGTCGAAAAGCCGGTCTCCAGAGAATTTATCTGCACAGGTATCATATGTCTTTGCTGCCAGGAAATCCGCGGAACCGCCACTATCTTGCCGCACTGCCAGGCATAAAGTATCGCCTCGGAAGTATCCACCTCGTGCGGCAAGGATAAGTACATCATAACCACCGACGCCCTTTGAAATTGTGGGGTTGAGACCAAATTCCGACATGCCTTTCGGCTCTTCTCGTTTCTTTGTTCGGCGCTTATCTCAAGCAGACGCTTCTGCAGCTCGTTGCGTAATTGCACTTTGTCCATCTAACCTTTCTTCTTTTCGGTATTATCAAGCCTGCTATTTTCTATCAAGGCCTGCAGCTTTTGTAAATAATCCTTAATATTTTTTTCATATCCGATTTCTTTCGGTTTGTAATATTTTTTCTTCAGTGCCGCCGGCAGATACTCCTGCGGCACGAAACCTCCTTTGAAATTGTGCGGATACTTATAATCAACACCAAAACCACACTTTTTTGCACTCCTGTAATGGGCATCTTTTAAGTGTTTTGGCACCGGTTTAGTCCTTTGCGATTTTACATCGGCAACGGCTTCCCAAACAGCAGAAGCCGCAGCATTTGACTTCGGCGCACATGCAACATATATAGCCGCCTGTGCCAATGGAAGCTGCGCCTCAGGCAGGCCGACAAACTCAGATATCTCAACTGCAGCAGCCGCCAATACCGTCGCCATAGGGTCGGCGTTTCCGACATCTTCTGCCGCACAAACTGCAATCCGACGAGCAATAAAACGCGCATCCTCACCCCCCGCTATCATTCGAGCAAGCCAATAAACAGTCGCATCAGGGTCGCTGCCTCGCATACTCTTCTGAAATGCGCTTGCCAAATCATAGTGCGTATCACCCGTGCCGTCATAATCAATTGCCTTTTGTTGTATCGACTCTTTTGCAACTTCCAGATTAAATTTAATTTCCCCCCGCGTCCTAAAACGCCCTTTATTGCCTCTGGAACGGCGTTTTTTCGGCTCTGTTTTGCAAATCAGGTCCCCGTTCTTATCCTGCTTGGCGGCCTGCGATAACACGCCGACCTCCAAAGCCGTCAGTGCCCTTCGGGCATCGCCGTCACTCATTACCGCTAAAAATTTCAATGCTTTTTCATCTGCATCAATATCAAATTTACCAAGCCCTCGCTCAGCATCATCAATTGCAGTCCTTAGCAACTGTAAAATATCCTCTTCACCGAGAGGCTCAAAACTAAACACCGTACTGCGGGAAATCAACGGCGAATTGACTGAAAAAAACGGATTTTCCGTAGTCGCTCCGATAAGGATTAAAACCCCAGCTTCGACATCGTCTAATAGCACATCCTGTTGAGCGCGATTAAATCGGTGGATATCATCAATAAAAAGCACCGTTCTCTTTCCGCTGGCTGCAAGTCTGTCCCTTGCGGCAGCTATTATCTCTCGAATATCCTTAACGCTGGCCGCTGGCGCACTGAGATAGTAGAACTCGGCCTTGGTGTAATTTGCTATAACCCTTGCCAGCGATGTCTTGCCAATCCCGGGCGGACCGTAAAATATCAGGCTGCTTAGCCTGTCGGCCTCCAACATCCTCCTTAAAAGCTTACCGGGCCCCAGAAAGTGGTTTTGTCCGAGAAACTCATCGAGCTTTCTCGGCCGCATCCTGACCGCCAGAGGCGCCGCTGAGTCTATATTGGCCTGCTCAAACCGATTAAACAACGTTTTATTACCTTTGTCCTCTCGCATAAATACGTATTATACTCTAAAAGCAAAAAACTGTCGAAAATATATTTCCAAAACCGGATAATCCAAATAAAGCAGCCGGGCAACAGTTATCATAGAAAATATCAGACAAATTCACTTGACGTATCCATATTACTGCTATATATAGATAGCTTCGTGCGTCAATTTCTATAAAAAACTATAAGGAGAAAAAAATGGCCGAGAGAACAAAATTTACCCTCGATGAAAATCAAATACCAACTCAATGGTATAACATCCTGGCAGATTTACCCCAGCCGCTGCCACCGGTCCTGCATCCCGGCACAGGAAAACCGATAACTCCTGCTGACCTCGCACCTTTGTTCCCTATGGAACTAATCAAACAAGAGGTAAGCACCGAGCGCTGGATTGATATCCCTGAAGAGGTGCGAGACATTTATCGATTATGGAGGCCTACCAACCTATTTCGGGCGTACAGATTGGAAAAAGCTTTGGATACACCAGCTAAAATTTTCTACAAGTATGAAGGGACAAGCCCTCCCGGAAGTCACAAGCCTAATACCGCCGTAGCTCAGGTCTACTACAATAAAAAGGAGGGCATCAATCGCATCACCACTGAGACCGGAGCCGGACAGTGGGGAAGTGCTCTGTCCTTCGGCGGTGCCTGCTTTGGCGTCGAGATTAAGGTCTATATGGTCAGGATTAGCTATAACCAAAAGCCATATCGTCGAGTAATGATGCAGACCTGGGGCGCGAAGTGTGTGCCAAGCCCAAGCCCCGACACCAATGCAGGGCGTAATATGCTGGCAAAAGACCCTAACTGCCCCGGCAGCTTAGGACTTGCCATCAGTGAGGCGGTAGAGGATGCTGTCTCCCGTGACGATACCCATTACTCCCTCGGAAGTGTGCTTAACCATGTCTTGCTGCACCAAACCGTCGTTGGCTTAGAAGCAAAAAAGCAAATGGAAATGGCAGGCCTTTACCCTGACATTATCGTGGGCTGCATCGGCGGCGGCTCAAACTTCGCAGGGATGTTCCTCCCCTTTATCAAGGATAAAATCGACGGTATAAAACCGGACCTCCGTATCATCAATGTGGAACCGGCAAGCTGTCCTACTGTAACCAAGGGACCATACGCTTACGACTTTGGCGACGAAGCAAAACTTACTCCGTTGATTAAGATGTACACCCTCGGACACGGTTTTATTCCGCCTCCGGTCCACGCAGGCGGACTACGATATCACGGTATGGCACCCATCATATGCCACCTGCACAAATTAGGACTCGTTGAAGCCAGAGCCGAGCACCAGCTCGCAACCTTCGAGGCCGGTGTAAAATTTGCTCGTGCCGAGGGCATTATCAGCGCTCCGGAGACAAACCACTGTATCAAAGCGGCAATCGATGAAGCCATTAAATGCAAGGAATCCGGCGAAGCAAAAACCATTCTAATAGCTCATAGCGGACACGGTCACGTCGATATGGCTGCTTATGATGCCTACTTCAGTGGTAAACTTAAGGATTATGCATATCCTAAAAAGAAGATAAAGGAAGCTTTGGCTGACCTGCCCAAAGTGCCCGCCGAATAGAGAATAAAAATTATCGGGATATGGAACTTTTTGTAATATCGGACGCTGAAAAGCCATCCGGTTTGTAAGGGCTTTCGATGTAGTTTTAGCCGTTTTTTGAGCTTTTTTACATAGCTAAAACAAAAAATTAAAAAAAAACTTTTTTTATTTGATTTGCGGCTGTATGCCGATAAACTTTCTAAATATTGAGCAGAATAAATAATATTAGTGGTTTTTTAATGGATGACAGTTTGTGGGGGATATTGTGAGAAACTTTTAAGGAGATGAATATGAGAAAAGGAATCTTGCTAATTGCCGCAATATTGTTTGGTACGGCCGGCTTTGTCCAGGCCCAGGAAGGTGAGTTGCATGGTGTCATCGATATAACATATCAGAGTAAATATATCTGGCGAGGGTTCGACGTTTATGACGACAAGAGCGCAATACAACCGTCCATCGACTTGGATTTGTATGGCACAGGTTTTGGAATCAACATAATGGCCCACAGGGCTAATTCAAGCGGTTTCGAAAATGCTGAACGTTGGGACTACACTTTATACTACCAGAATAGTCTCTTTGAAGGTGAAGCTTATCAAACCAACTACAGGCTCGGTTACGTATACTACAATTATCCCGATAACAGCAGTCACACCACCAGTAGTCTCGACCTGCAGGAAATACATACAATTTTCTCCTGGCCAAACATCTGTCCCATCGGCGTCGTCCCCAGCTATGTTCTTGTCAAACTCTGGCCTTCAAACAGCGGCACCGTAGTGGGAAGCGGGTCACCAACAGGTGGAACTGCCTCCGGCTTTGCACACATCTTTATGCTTGACTATCCCCTCGCTATGCCGGGCTTGACCTCTGAAACACCGGAGCAAATCCTGAATCTCCACACAGAATTGATTTACAACGATGGAGTAGACCCACGTGGCATAGGTGTGGACCACGATTGGTCAAATATCGTCTTCGGCATCTCAACAGACTTCGACCTCGGCAACAATCTTACCTTCACCCCCGGAGTTTACCACCAAATAACAATGGATAAGTCGGTAAATCCCGACAAAGACGAAACCTGGGCTACCTTGAGTATGAAGTACGCATTCTAAAACAGATTCAATCCCTGTTAACAAAAAGGCCGGTTGATTATCAACCGGCCTTTTTTTATTTGGGTTCATTAACTAAATTTGCTCTAAACCGCTCTGCCCTCAACGAATCGGGCCGTTTCAATCAAGACATCTTTGGCTTCGCTTTCTTCTAAGTCTCTCAAAGACCCAATCGCTTTTGCAACAAACTCCTGCACCCGGCTGCGCACATATTCAAAACTGCCGTGTTGCTTTAGCATTTTTACCAATTTTTCCCTGCTCCTCCCGCCGGCGTTCAACTCCTCTTTCACTCCGATTTTCCCACTCTCACCCACCGTCCTTAGCAAATGTATTACAGCCAGAGTCAGCTTGTTTTTATTAACATCGCTGCCAAGCGTCTTGCCGGTTTTGCTCTCATCGCCGATTATATCGAGTAAATCATCGGTCATCTGAAATGCAACGCCGAAATTATGACCAAATTCCCCAAGTGCCTCTAACTGCCTCTCACTTGCCTCAGCCAACAGTCCGCCAAGATAGCAACAGCTTCTAAAAAGAGCTGCGCTTTTTTCGGTGATTATCTCGATATACTCCGACTCACTCAACTGCAAATTCTCTTTTTGAGTTATCTGCCTCAATTCACCTTCGCAGGTCCGGGCAGCGGCACCGGCAATTACCTTAATTACCCCCGGCTCCAAATCCACACACATCTTAAAAACCCGGCTTAATAAAAAATCGCCCAGCAAAACCGCTGATTCATTGCCCCACAAACTATTTATCGTAGGTGCCCCTCGACGCCTCTTACCTTCGTCTATAACATCATCGTGCAGCAGCGTGGCGTTGTGAATTATTTCGACAATCGCTGCAATACGTATGTGCTCCTCGGTGATTTTACCAACAGCTTTACCAGAAAGCAAAACCAGACCAGGCCGAATCATCTTGCCTCCGTAACTTTTCAAAGACCCAAGCAATTGGCCTAACCCGGGCATACTCGAACCGATGACCAATTGCTCATTGATAAGCTCTTTTACACCATTCAATTCATCACTGATAAGCTTAAATGCAGAAACACTCCCCTCCAGCAGACTATCAGATTTTTCGGTATGTGATGGTAATTGCTTAGCGATTGTTCTTTTATCCGCTATACTCTATATGCTACTTTTTCCCGTGGGCGTATTTGAAAAATTTCTCTCTTAATAGCTGTGTAATAGGCCCTGGCTTGCCGTCACCTATAACCCGCCCGTCTATCTCAACGATACCAATAACCTCGGCAGCAGTTCCTGTTAGAAACAACTCATCGCAAACGTATAAATCGAATCTCGTCAGATTCTTCTCAATTACCTCAAGGCCTTCTCCCTTGGCCAATTTGATAACTATGCCGCGCGTTATACCTTCCAGCGCACCGGCTTCGACAGGAGGCGTGTAAATCACTTTGTTTCTTACGATAAAAACATTGTCGCCCGTCGCCTCGGCAACATACCCCTCGTGGTTATACATAATCGCCTCGGGTACATCGTTGTCCAGAGCCTCAATCTTGGCCAGAATATTATTTAAGTAATTTAAGCTCTTAACCTGAGGTGGAATCGCCAGTGGATGATTTCGAACCGTTGTCGCACTTATTATCTTCATCCCTTTTTCGTAAAGCTCCTCAGGATAAAGCTGAATGTTATCGGCTATGATAAATAGCCTCGCATCCTCACAAATAAACGGATTCAGTCCCAGAGTCCCGACCCCTCGGGTAACAACAAGCCGAATATAACCGTTAATTACAGTGTTAGCTTTAACAGTTTCCTCAACTGCCTTAATAAGCCTGTCTTTGCTCATCGGAATATCAAGACGAATCACCTTGGCCGATTCATAAAGCCGTCTAATGTGTGCTTCCAGCTCGAATATACTGCTGTTGTAAACACGAATACCCTCAAAAACACCATCACCATAAAGCAGGCCGTGGTCTAAAACAGATATTTTAGCCTCTGCTTCATCAACAAGTTTGTCATCTAGCCAAATTTTCATCTGCCTAAAATCTCCCACTAATCAGCAAAGTATACGAATCTCCGTGTTTTTATGCCTCTTTTTTCCTCTGTTCTATCTTGCCATCTACCAATGTTACTATCCGCCCGGCCCTTTGCGCAATTCTCTCATCATGGGTCACCATCACTATTGTCTGGCCGGCTCTATTCAATTCTTCAAAGACCTTTAGTATACTATTTCCTGTAACAGAGTCAAGGTTCCCTGTCGGCTCATCCACCAAAAGCAGCTTCGGCTCATTCATCAAGGCCCTGCCGATTGCCACCCTTTGTCTCTCCCCGCCCGACAACTGATACGGTTTATGGCTGGCCCTGTCACACAAACCAAGCCGCAAAAGCAATTCCCTGGCCCTGCTTTTAGCCCACCGACGGCTACCAAGCCAGCCTACAATGCTCCTGCCTGCCATCGCCGGCAGAAAAACGTTCTCCAACACATTTAATTCGTCCAACAAATGATAAAACTGAAAAACAAATCCCACCATTTTATTGCGGAAACTATCCAATTGCCCCGCATTATACCTGCCCAAATCCCGTCCCTCAAATCTCACAACACCTTTATCCGGACTATCCAAGCCGCCCAATATATGCAGCAGCGTGCTTTTGCCGCTGCCAGATGCTCCCACCACCGCAACAAACTCACCCTTTCTTACAGCTAAATCGACCCCTCTGAGCACATTAACTTTTGCCTCGCCCATTCGATAAGATTTACAAAGGCCTTCCGCCTTTAATATAAAATCGTCCTGCCCCATAACTATTCACCTAACATATCCAAATGGAGGCATCAAACTATCTCCTTTGTCCTATCCACTATACGCTACTTACAACTGGCTCACTTGCAAAGTCTCAACCGGTTTTAACCTCGCTGCCTGCCAGCTCGGTATCACCGCACCAATCAAACACGATAAAATCGCACAAGCAATAATAATCGCAAGCGTATCAAATTCTATTTTATTCGGAATCTCATCTATGGCATAGAGCATTCGATTCCACAATTGAAAACCATATTGGTCATAGAGCCATTTTTCTATATCGTTTATCTTTGTCAAAAACAGCACCCCGCCAGCTGTGCCTATCGCCGAACCAAAAACGCCTACAAAAAAAGCAAAATACAAAAACAAACTCACAATATCGCTGTTCTTGCCTCCGATGCTTTTGAGTATCCCGATGTCTTTGCTTTTATGACTGACAATCATATAAAAAACAACAAACACAATAAATACTGTTATAATTCCTATCAACACAAACACCGCCATCATTACCATTTGTTCTTTTTCCACAGCCGCTATCACTTCCCGCTTATATCCTTTCCAGCTCTCAACCCTGACCTTGCTTAACAAATCTGCTCCCTTGCGATTTCCTGTTTTAGCCACAAACTCACCCCACAACCGCGAAACTTTATCACAGCCTCTCTGCAACCTGACATCAGGTTTAAACTTAATATGAATCGCGCTTACTCTCTTATTGGCTCCGCCCATCCCACAAAGCATCTGTGCCTCTTCAAAGGCAAGATATACAAACGACCCATCCTCCTTCGCCAAACCGCTGTGCGAATTGTCGCTATAATAAAAAGTCTTCGTATTAACCAGACCCAGCCCCCCCTTGGCCAGACCGCCTCCGGCTGTTAACGGAAAACAGCTCACCGCAAAAGAAACTGCCGGTATCTCTTCCCGATGTTTATACCTGCCGAATTCATCCCGGCTAACCAGCATATCAATACCAAGGATAATTCCAGCAACATCAGGCTCGTAGACCGGGTTAAATGCTTTTGACACATCATCTTTATGGTAATACAACGTTCGGCCAAATCCGCTTACCGAATTATGCCTGACAGGCTCAATACCCAAAACCTCTACACTATTATTCCAGCCCGACTCCTCATAACTCAAAATCCCGTAGCTCTTAATTACAGGTGATACCGCCTCGATGAAATCCTCTCCTTCCAGAATCCCTGCGAATTCTTCGTAATAGGGAAAACCTACTAATGAATCGCTGCTAACAACGCAATCCCCTACCCAATTATGAAACTTAATCTTAAAGTCCCGCACCAACCCCGTCATCACCGTCATTACTACCACTACCATAAAAACGCATAACGCAACCGCCAGAACGGCAAGATATGTTATCCGCCTTCTTATCAAATATCGAATTGCAAGAATTATCTTGTACATCAAATGCTACTCATACCGCAGGATTTCAACCGGTTTTGTTCGGGCGGCTACTATCGCTGGTATCAATGCACCAACTCCCGCCGCAATAATCGCAAACAAAATAATCCAGAACGTCGCTCCTAAATCAACCTGATTGGGAATCTTTTCAAAAACATACACGCTGCTTTTCCATAGTTTCAATCCGAAAACCACTCTTATCCATCCCTCAATAGTGTTGATATTATCTGTTACAATATATCCGAGAAGCAGGCCAAGAACTGACCCAACTATTCCGACACAAACACCAAAACCCACAAAAATCAATGCAACCGAACCGCTTGTTGTCCCGCAGCTTTTTACTATTGCTATATCCTTCTGCTTGAGTCTGACTATCATATAAAATATGCAGAAAATAAGCAGAACCGCCGCAGAGCAAACCACCCCGAATATCAATATTAAAACCGCCATCTGCTTCTTTAGCTCCGCAATAAAAAACTCCTGCATCTGCCTGGATGTTTTCAAAAGCGGGTCGGAAACTGCATACTCAGGCAGATTATGCTCACGAGCAAAACCTTCCCAGACCTTACGAACCGGCCCAAGCATATCCTCCGGCTTAAATCCTTCGGCAAGTTTTATTTGAATTACTTCGTGCGGCCCTGTTCGGCTCAAATCCGCTCCACCCGCCAGCTCCCGCACCTGCTCAATAGGCAAATACACATCCTTGCTGTCACGAAGGTACATACCCGTAAAAACAATATCAGCAATTCCAAACTTCAACGTTCTGCGCTTGAACCGATGCTCAATCTCACCGCCGGCTGTGCCACCCTCCCTCTCGATAACTGCACCCGTAGTAAGCACAACCTCCTTACCAAACCAATTCCTTATCTGCTCAAAATCGTATCGGTCCGTTTCCTCATCAGGCCTGCCCAGCACGCCGATACTTACAAAACCACCGGAGCCTTCCGGATAACCCTTTATCGCAAAGCTCGGCTCACCGGGCACATCTTTTTGATTCAGCAAAGATTCCTTCAAACTGCTGACCTCCGCATATTTACCTAAATCAACCCCTAAAATCCTGATTGCTCGAACATCCCCCCTGCCTATGTGCAATAAACCGTAAACATCAAGCACCGCACTTGCCGCTTTAATCTCCGGCAATGACTCAAGTCGTTCAATCAAATCGCCATATTCGGGTATCTGAACCCACGGATTCAGATATATATCACCAAAAGCCTCCTGCCCAACTTGCTCGACCGCCTTGATGAAGCCGCTAAATAGACTGGCAACTACTATCAATAGTGCCGCTGAAAGTGCAACGGCAGCAATACTCAAAAACACAATCCTCTTCTTACGAAGATATCGCAACCACAAAAATACTTTCAGCATCTCATTAGTCGTTATTTAGTCGTTAGTATTTAGCCCCACGTTTTACGTGGGGTTTAGTTTCTCCGCCGTTAATCTTTTGCAGGCTTCAATAACGGAAACAGCACAACATCTCGAATACTCGTAGCACCTGTTAAAACCATTATCAATCTGTCAATTCCGATACCCAGCCCCCCTGCCGGAGGCATACCATACTTCAGCGCAGTTATAAAATCAGCGTCCATCTTTGCCATCGTCTCCTCCTGACCTCGAAGCTGCATTCTGAAATTCTCCTCCTGAACCGCAGGGTCGTTCAACTCGGTGTAGGCATTGGCAAGCTCCATACTGGCTATATACAGTTCAAACCGCTCGGCATATTTCGTATCGTTTTTCTTTCGCCTCGTCAACGGACATAACGCCGATGGATAATCCTTCACAAAAGTCGGATTGACCAGATTACCTTCAACAGTCTCTTCAAAAACCTCGTGGATAACCACCACATCATCCATACCCTTTTGGTCTATACCAAGCTTCTCAGCCTCTGCCCCGATTGCTTCTATATCATCAATGTCACAGCCGCTGTACTCTTTTAATAGTTCCGCATAACTGGCACGACGCCACGGTCGTGCATAATTGATTTTAAATTCGCCGAATTGAACCTGCTCGTCTCCGCAGTATTTCTCCACACAAAAATAAATAAGCTCCTCGGTCAAATCCATCATCACGTCGTAATCAGCGTATGCCTGGTATAATTCCAGCATCGTAAATTCCGGATTATGTTGCCTGCTCAAGCCTTCGTTACGGAAATTCCGGTTTATCTCAAATACCTTTTCCATCCCGCCGACCAATAATCTCTTAAGAAACAGCTCCGGTGCAATCCGCAAAAATAGGTCCATATCCAGACTGTTATGATGCGTCAGAAATGGCTTCGCCGCCGCACCGCCGGCTATGCTTTGCATCATCGGCGTCTCAACTTCCAAAAAGCCACGCTCCTGCAAAAACTCACGAATCGACGAGATAATATCGCTGCGCTTCTTGAACCGCTCCATCACCTCAGGGTTCGCCCACAAGTCCACATACCTCTGACGGTAACGCAGGTCAATATCCGACAGGCCGTGGAATTTCTCCGGCGGTGGCAAAAGTGATTTGCTCAACAGCACCAGACAGTCCGCCCATATCGTAATCTCGCCCGTTTTGGTCTTGCCTAATCGACCGGCCGCACCGATTATATCACCAAGCTCAAGCATCTTGGCAAACTCCCACTGACCACCAACCAGCTCCCTGCTCAAGCCAACCTGGATTGTCCCGCTGCTGTCACGAAGCGTCATAAAAATTAACTTGCCAATATCCCTAAGCAGCACAATCCTGCCGGCACTCCTGGCCTGTTGACCCTCCTCATCGTCTTTATATCTGCGCTTGATATCTTCAGCCGGCTCCACCCCTTCATACTTACCCCCGTAAGGGTCTATACCAAGCTCCCTGATATGCTCCAGCTTCTCCAGCCTCTGACGTTCAAATTTACTCTTCTCTTCTGCCTTCGACATAATAAAAAAACAATCTTCAAAATGGCAGCCAAACATCCTTTATTAGCTCCGGATTATATACCTACCAAAATCTAAATCTCTCCTCGCCTGCTTCCAGAGCTTCTATTTTGCCGCTATGCTTTTTGCTCCTTGCGTCTCTATCAATTTGCTTTTAACAACCAAAATGCCTATCGCTAACTGCGGGTCGGCTGCTAAGGTTTCTTCCAGCGTATACTTCGTCAGCGGCGTAGCACCGCTGTCATGGTCGGCCTTAACCAGAACATCATTGTCCCTCTGAACCTCGCTCATCTTTATATACTCGTCGCTTTTCAATTCGACTTCGATACCAGGCCCAACCCCCCAGTCCTTTCTGCCCTGCTTTTCCATCGCCTCCCGGCTTTCAACCCTGAGCCCCGATGGTAAATGATAATACGCCATCGTATATTTCAACTGCGCACCTCCACCCGGATGGCGTGTTATGCCTTGCACAACTCCTTTGCCGTGAGTCCTTTCACCGACCAAAATCGCACGGTTATGTTGCGCATCCGCCAACGCCCCAGCAACTATCTCTGAGCCGCTTGCTGTAAAGCGGTTTATCAGTATAACAACAGGATAATCCGGATGTGTCCCCTCCTTACGTGCCTGCGCATATGTCCATACGCCGAACCGCGGACGTGTGCTGACTATCAAGCCTTCTTTGATAAATTTGTCGGCTACCTCTACCGCACTCTCCAAAAGACCGCCGGGATTAAACCGCAAATCCAAAATCAAGCCCCTCAACTCTTCCGACTCAAGCTCCCTCAGTATCTTTTCGAGGTCCGAGGAAGTTCTCGTATCAAAACTGGTAATACGGACATAACCGATTTTCTCCCCCCCATCTATCATATAAATCCACTCACCAGAAGCGGTCCTTTGCCAGCCGCGTATCGGTGGAACAACTATCTTGGCTCTGGTTATAGTAATATCACGCCTCCCGGCCTCACCGGGGCGATTTATCGTCAATGTCACATCCGTTCCCGCTGGACCGGTTATATACTTAACTGCACAAGTAAGAGACATATCCTTCGTCTCAACTCCATCTACTAATTCTATTACATCACCGGCATCAAGTCCCGACCTGTACGCAGGCGTATCAGGCAAAAGGCTCACCACCGTCAACAAGCCCTTCTGCCTGGAAATCTCTATACCAATTCCGGTAAATTCTTTCGTCATCTCCTTTTCAAAATCCGCTACCTGCCGGGGCCAAACCATAATCGTATATGGGTCAAGTTCGGAAAATGCAGCCTGCGCAAACTCAGCAATCAGCACAGGCTCTGGTAATTCCGCACTCTCTGCATTCGACGCCAGAACCTTTTCAAAAATATCTATAAACTTATCCTTACTCACCCCCACAGGTGACTTATCAACTTCATCCAAAATCCCTGTCAGGGCCGCTGACCAGGCCGCAAGATTCTTATCATACTCCTGCCTCTGCTCAGAATATACAGAACCATATAACGCTTCCTGCACCT
>Ga0209636_10001336_pt1 | contig 24760 bp, 18 predicted proteins | sample DeeMarSWOR152_54_FD_187464 | JGI IMG/M metagenome (GOLD analysis project Ga0209636, IMG submission 187464) | Marine sediment microbial communities from White Oak River estuary, North Carolina - WOR-1-52-54 (SPAdes) (version 2) | ecosystem: Environmental > Aquatic > Marine > Intertidal zone >...
ATGCCAGTAATGAAACGATCCGACGAATCCAATCACCAAATTGTTTCGCAGTTTATATTGCTGTTTCACATCGTCACAGGGAAAGTCAGGACGAAATCGATCAGGATCAGCGCCGTTGGGAATAACATATATTGAATCGCCAGGTACTCCTTTTTGTATGAAGTATTTTTTTAATTGATTGGAGACGGTAAAACTCAATAAACTTTTTTTTAATGCAGCGACTTCAAAATAATCAACAAGCTTTTGATGCGTCCAGAATTGATTCTGATAATTCATCTTTTCATAAGCTACCGGTCCATCAGCTTCGACAATTACTGGAATTTTTTTCTTATTTGCCAGATATATCGATGAAATTGTATATGCTTCTAACCGTGAAATAAGAAGATCAGGTTTTTCCTGTTCTAAAATTTTTTTTTCTTCAAAGTAAAATTTTATATTGGTTAATATTTGGTTTGGTTCGTGCAAAAACTTTGCCATAAACTGTTTTACCAGATGCGGTGGTTTATGAGGAGTATGATTACCATTAGTGAAATTTTCCTGCTCTCTTCGCCATACAATTTTTATCTTATGTCCACAATCACGCAATGCCTTCATTAATTCAATTGCTTTGATGGTTGAACCTAATGAAACGCCCCATAAATCATACATGTAATTAAAATACAAAATTTTCATTAACAAATTCCTTTGCACTTCTTCTGCTCATATAAAGACAGATACAAATCTTCAAACTTGCTAATTTGTTGCTCGACTGAAAAAAATTTCGCTACACGCTCACGTCCCTGTCTTCCCATTTCTTTCATTCTCGCTGGTGATTTTAATGTTTTAACAACAGCATTTGCAATTTCAGATGAGTTTTTCAATGGCACCAGGTAGCCGGTAATCCCATCATCTACAACTTCGACGACACCATTAACTGCCGTAGCCACGACTGGATTTGAACAGGCCATTGCTTCCAGCACGGCATTTGGCAGTCCTTCAGACAATGAAGGAAGAACAAAAAGATCAAAAATCCCCAAAAGCTGTTTAACATCCCTTCTAAATCCTAATAGAACAAAATAATCTTTTAATCCGAGTCTATTAATCTGTTGCTCAACCTCATGTCTCAAGGGTCCATCGCCAACGAGCACAAACCGAACATCAGAAACTTGTCGGACGATTTCCGGTGCAGCATCAATGAGATATTTATGTCCTTTGGGATAGTCAAATCGTGCTACGGTTCCCAAAACGATGTGATGATCTGAAACACCAATATCAGTTTTTTTTAACATTTGATCTTCTGATGCAAATTTTTCTACATCGACACCGTAATGAATCGTTATCACCTGATCGGGTGACAGCTTTCTGTCTCGAATTACTCGTCGTCTGATGTCTTCAGACACTGCCACCACGCGATCAATTTTACGCATAGCTAATTTATAAGCCCAATAATGTCTTAAACAAAAGGGACCGGTTACTGGCTCCCAGGAAATAACAACAGGAATTTCAGCTAAATAGGCAGCGTATGCTCCTATAATATCGGCGTAAAATAGTGTTGTCTGAAGGACTTCAATCTGTTGTTCTTTCATTAATTGGGCAACTTTGGTTACCAGGCTTAAATCAAACTTGAACTTTTTATGATAAATTTCCACTCGATCGACTGCTTTTCGAAATTCGGCTTCCAGAGGACCGCCCTGACCGACACTGCATACTGTGATATTGTAACGATCCTTATTCAGTCGCTGAACCAACTCAAGAACCTTCATCTCACCACCGCCAATGGCAAAACCATTGACCATCTGGAGCATGTTTATTTTACCGTTTTTCATTTATTCTCTTCGTGATAAATTTATACTGGGATCATCTGCCGCTCACCAGGGACATGTTTCTCACCAGACACATGTTTTACCAAAAAATTACCAATCGCCAGAAATTCCAGATGTCCCTGCAAAAACGCCCGAATCGCATCTTTCGGTGTACAGACGATAGGTTCTTCATGCATATTAAAACTAGTATTGATAATGCTGGGAATACCGGTTATTTTGTGGTACTCTTTTAGTATCTTATAATAACTCGGATTGTCGCTTTCTTCAATAATCTGTGGACGAGCCGTTCCATCCACATGAACTGTTGCTGGTGAGACTTTTTTCATGTAATCTGTACAATCAAAAGTAATGGTCATAAATCGGGCAGGATATTCAGCACCTTTGAGATTGATATAACAATCTTCAGCATACTCTTTGAGGGTCACAGGCGCAAATGGCATGAATTCAGTTCGCTGTAATTTTTTATTGAGCCAATCATTCACTGTTGGATCAGTGGCTTGATACAGAATGGATCGGTTTCCCAATGCCCTGGGCCCATATTCCATCTTACCATCGAATCTCGCTACAACATGCTCATTAGCTAACAATTCAGCTATCTTTTTTTCGATATTATCATATTTTTCATATTTGAGGTTATATTTTTTCAATTCAGCCTCAATTTCATCATCGAAAAAGCCAGGGCCAAAATAAACATTATCCAATGTCGTTCCATAGCTTCCATTTTGATTGATGTCGTAAAACAATGCTGCACCTGAGGCGATGCCACCATCCGTCATATTTGGGAAAATAAAAATACGTTTGATGCCATCAACCTCAAAGATCCGCTGATTCAATTTAACGTTTGAAAAAGTTCCACCAGCAAGGACAATATTTTCGATTTTGAATTTTTTTAGCGCATTTCTTACTAACTCTGTGACTACTTCTTCGAATCGCCGCTGGAAAGCAGCCGAAATATCTTCTCGTGAATATTTGTTAATCATCTTTTGCATCATACAGTTCTTTTTCAAAATCGGGGCTTTGTGATGCCAGAGCTTGCCGATCATAAACGGTGCTTTGATGGTCAGACCATCACATTCGATAATATCCTTAATCATGTCATAAGTAGGTGAATTCGAATTTCCATAAGCTGCTAATCCTAATATTTTACCCTCATGTCGATTGGCTTTAAATCCCAACCATTTGGTAACGCTGGCATAATAATGCCCTAATGAAGCTGGAAAATAACTTTTTGCTACTGGAGTAATTTTTTTACCTTCTCCAATAGAAAGCATTGTGGTTACAAAATCGCCCCAATAATCTGCCGTGATGATTAAGGATTTTTCAAACCCACTGGTAAAAAATGCTGAAGCAGCATGAGTAATATGGTGTTCCACCCGATAAAATCTGGCGTATGGGAACATCTTTTTTAAGCGCTTTTCATCACGACTATGTGTAAATAAGGAATGGGCATACCCTTTAATCAGGATAAAATTCGACATTAGAAAATGTCTTAAAATATCGATAAAACCAGGCAATTTACCCTTTCCTGTTGTAAAGAGGACTTTGGGACAATGCCTGAACACATTGTAAAACAGATCTTTCATTTTGCTGATTTCTGGAATAATGATATCCGCAATATCTTCTGGCTTAAGATTTGCCATTTTTAAAACTTCATTGATAGACTTTTCAGGGAAACCATCCTGATTCTTTACCCGTGTTAATCTTTCTTCGTTAATGGCGGCAACAATTTTACCATTAATGACAATTGAAGCGCCAGCCTCATGCTCATTGCTGAAAGATAATACTGCCATCGAAATACCCTCACAAATCCTGTATATTTATATAAACATTTTTTTGAATTAAAATATTCTTATCTGGTTGTTGCTGTTGTTTAGATGCTTCTAACTTTTTTCTTTTTATTGCAAATTTAATTCTGCGATCAATTCGAGTCAGTGTAACAGCTATGCCTGCCAATGCCCAGATATTTAGCCCAACGGAATGGGAGGTAAAATAATCTGGTCCAGGGTATGAAGCCAGAAGAAATCCTATCAGAGATGCAAATAATCCACTACTAATGTTGGAAACAAAAAGGAATTTGGATCTCATCCCGTTAAGGATTTCACGCAAATACATAACCAAAAACCAGACAAAGAACATCAATCCGATAATCCCATTCTCAGCCGTAATCAGCAGGTATAGATTATGAACAAAAATTACAGTAGACATGTGAAATTGATAATTCCACGGAGCGACTCCAAATATCAGATTGGTTTTAATAATATCATAGGACGCGTCCTGTAGTTCATACCTTCCCTGTTTGATTCCTTCGACGTCACTTCTGAACAAGCGCTCGGTTAAAGTATCCCCGTATTTAACGAAAAATACAGCGATGACCACAGCGCCCGCTAATGACATAGCCAAAAGAACATGTTTTAATTTTTTACTTCTAGTTCGAAATAGATTATAACCGAACATTACAATGATGCCGAAAGCCAGCCCCAACCATGATCCTCGGTTAAAAGTTGTAAAAATTCCTAATATTCCAAAAACAAATATAAAGCTGTAAAAAGTGAATTTTTTCCAATCTTTCCGAACGACTGTACCGATTGCCATTCGTAGTGCCAGTGGCATCATAATCATGTGATACATCCCGCATTGGTTCGGGTGAATAAACGTTCCACTCTTCCGCCAGTACATCTCCCCGGCTCGTTCTTCACCGATAATCGGGACTTTAAAGATGATGTCGGTAAATTGCATGGCAGCGACAGTACTTTGAAACAGCAGTCCCACCAGGTACCATTTCAGAATATATTCGACATCCTCTGGCGTTTTGACGGTGTTGATCACACAGTAAAACATCGCCAGGTTCATGGTGAAAAAGAACACTCCCTTTAAGCCATAATTAATGTTATAGGCTTTGATAAAAGTTGATAACAAAGCCCAGACAATAATGGCAATCGCAGGATAGGCGATTGGTGCATAAAATCGTTCGCTCTTTTTTAATTTCGTACCAATAACTTGAATGTGAATAAATATTATGATTAACAAAATGTAAACCAGTCGCAGATCGACCTTCAAAAACGACATCCAAAGTCCGCCCTGCCAGGGGATAGAGATCAGTGCGAAAGCCAGCAGAAAATGTCGGGGGCGTTTTGAGACCGCCAACCCAATGCCGATGACGATCGCAACAAAAACAAAGAATATTAAATCAGATCGCATGGCTCATTTCATCGAATAAGTGATTATTTAACTCTAAAAATATTCCCTCAAATTATCCCCCTTATTTTTACCACATTACATTATAATTACTTGCAATCAGCTTAGTTAGCAGAATTTTTAAATCACAAATATGTATTTGAAAGAAAACGTAACAAAAGCCTCTGGCTTGTGAAATTTGCAAGCAGGATGTCTTCCATAGGCAGATCATATTTATAGATTGATCAGCCGAAGGATGACTTGCATTACGGTCAACAACATCTCCGTTCAATTACCAATCAACCGTTCATAAATCCCACTAATCCATCTATAATGCTCCTCTGGTGCAAAATTCTTCTCCGCCTTTTCCCTGGCATTTTTACCCATTTCAACGATTTTGTCTCGATTGTCCAACAGCGTATTAATACAATCCGCCAGTTGAGTGTCACTGCCTGGGGTGAAATGCAATCCATCTTTATTGGGCTGAATGAATTCGGTGATGCCGCCAATCGTCGCCCCGATTACGGGCTTGCCCATAGAAAACGCTTCATAAATCACTAACGGCGAATTTTCATACCACTCCGAAGGAATCACTGAAAAAGAAGCATGACTCATCAATTCTGTCACTTCGGGCTTGTTTTTATAGCCGACGAATTCGACATTTTTTATTAGATTCTCTCTGGCAAAGGTTTCGAGTTCTGCCCGCTGAGGCCCATCACCAATGAGAATCAGTTTTGATCGCTTTACCCGAGTCATTGCCTTCAATAAAGTCAACACGCCTTTTTCTGGCGAAAGCCTACCAAGATATATAAAATAATCTTCATAAATCGGGCTGTACGGAAATTGATCCAGCCAGGTGACCAGAAAATGATGCTCGACCTTATTTTCATCAATTCCGCCCTTTACCAGCATCTGCTTCATGAAAGCAGATGGCGTATGAAATAGTCCAACATTCTTTTTGTATGTCTTCAACAAATGATGGAAATAAGCTTCCGTTGCGATCAAAGCACTGGCTGCCAGGGAATTTTTATGGCATCGGGTTAATATCGGCTGGCAAAATTTACCACCCAGGCATTTCTCGCAAATTTTATTTTCATGCTCTATATAAAACCGATAATTGGGACAAACTAATTTATATTGATGCATAGTCTGGACGACTGGAATCCCGTATTTGCGCAGCGAATGCAAAATCGAAGGTGAAATCTGGTGATCGATCATGTGCAAGTGCGCCACATCTGGCTTTGTCGCTTCGATCAACGCTTCGATCTGCTTTCGAGCGTGAAATGAATAAATCAGTCTTCCAGCTTCCTTTAGTTTCTTCACACTAAACGGTGTATCATAATCCACATGGTTAACAAAAAATTGGCTGTATTCAGACTGAAAATTATTTTCATCCTTCATAGCAAAAGGAATAATTTCATGTCCATTTTTTTCGAGCAATTCTTTTAAATCAAACAGATATCGTTCCGATCCCCCCTTAACAAAATAGTATTTGTTGACCATTAAAATTTTCATTGACTGTTCCAATTCATTCTATTAAAAATCTCCCCCGCAGATTGAAGAAATCCACAGATAAAATTCTGTTATTTTTCTTTTATCTTTTCAGTCACTCCACCGATCAAAAACGCCCACGGACAAATCACCCAATTACCTATTTACCTGATTACCTAATTACCCATTTACCCAATCACCCTATTACCCAACCACTCAATTACCTAATCCAAAATTTCATAAATCAATGTCTTCAAACCATCAATCGAATCATCTTTATAGATCAATTTCAAATCAGGTGGAGAATGGCTTTCATCTAACAGATAATTAATCGTTGGGAAATCATCTTTATTTTTTTCATTCAAAGCTAAATATTTAGCACCTCGATTTCTGGCATAATCCAAAACTCGATCTAAATCATTTCGAGGAATTGAGATCGTTTGTTTGATATTGTAATTTCCAGCATAGAAACTAATCGCTTGATTCCACGCCATGATAATTGGTGTTTGAGTGCAATGATCTTTCAGCCAAAAGCCTGCCTTTTTCTGTTCGATAGGCTCTACCCATTTTTCCGATGAAAAAGGATTCTTCATTATCATTCGAGTTAAGCCTGGGATAAAAAAACTTCCGACCAGTATGAACACAAGAATTGTTTTTAATGCCAATAGGATTCTTTGATTCCAAAAAATTTGAAAAGCCAAAAATGTCTGTTGGATCCATTCAAGCAATCGTTCGATTCCCTGTCCACTCCAGATTAGAACAATCGGCACCATTTGCAGCATGTATCGCTCAGTTACATGAAACATGGGGATAACGAGAATCCAGAAAAAAATGACATAGCTCAGCAAGTACAACTCCCACCAGATTCTTTCACAATCCCAGGATTTTCCAAACAATCCAAGTACCGCCAACATTAATAACGGCAGACTTAATACCTGGCTGACGCCATTGGTGATGACATCAAAAAAATTTTTTACAAATTTTTTGAGGATCAGAAAAACAGTGATTTTAACAGCTTTTTGATCGGTATGATTATCATTAACCTCGTTGCCCTGCTGATAATATTTTAGAAACTCGCCTGTATGATAAATCTCATCATCGGGAAGGTGCGTATTATCTTCATTCAAGAGTAGCCAGGGATTTAGCTTCTTGCCCTTATTTTCCATCGCCGTAATGGATCCCTGCATATTTGTTGTCCCTTTGGAGCTGATCGTCCATTTGCCAGTAACTTGATGGAGATAGTATAAATAGGGCGAGCTGATAATCAAAAACGATACAATCGTACCCAACAGGATGAAAATTAATCGATATTCATGGCTCTTGATAATTTGATAAATTAAAACGGGCGCCGCTAATCCAACAAATACAATCAAAAATCCAAATCCCTCTGGACGGGTGAGATAAGCCAGGCTGAATAATCCCCCTGTAACTACCGCTAATAAGATTGACTTTTTTTGAAGCGTCAAAAATCCCAGAACAGTTCCAGTGATCGCCATAAAAATATAGAGCGATTCAGTGAGCGCCGAGATACTGCTTTCAATCAGCATCGGGAAAAAAGCAATTAACAAAGAACAAAACCAGGCAACTTTTTTTGATAAATATTTTTCAGCGAACAGGTAAACAGGTATTATCAAAATTGTACCGAAACATATCGATACCAATCTTCCTGCCAATTCATAATTTGAAATCATTTTTCCAAATAACGCTACAAAGAACGGATACAACGGCGACCAGTAAGGATGCAAAACATGATTCAATCTATGAATCGCTCCGCTGGCGCCCAGTTTCAAATAATTCACTTCATCCCAGCCGACCGCATATTCAAACCGAAGAAAAAATATTCGAATGAGTACTGCTATTGTCAGTAAAATTCCAAGAAAATAAAATTTATTAGAAAATATTTTTTTCACACCTGATGACATAAATTAATCAATCTTCTTTCCATTTCGATGACCGTTCATTTTAAAAAACAACTCTTCATAACCATCCGCAATCCGATCCCAGGTGTACGCTGCTTTGATGCGTGCGACGGCTTTTGCCTGATATTTTTTTACCTCTTCAGGATGATCCACAAGATACTGCATCTTATCTCTTAAATCCTGCCAATCACTGGTTTTGAAATAAAGACCCGCTTCCTTGATCACTTCACGATGCTCAGGCACATCATTCGCCAGCACGCAATTGCCAAATCCCATACCTTCCAACAATGCAGGATGGGTGCCGCCGACCTCAGTGGCTTGAACATACAGATAAGCATAGGACTGAAATTCTCGATAGCCTTTACCAAAAACATAACCCGTGAAGATGATCCTGGGGTCTTGGGTTGATTTTAATTTTTGAATGTACTCAGAACTGTACGGCGCATCTCCCACCATCACCAGATTCAAATCGGTTTTAACCTGTTCAAAAGCCTTAATCACCAGGTGAGCGTTATTTTCAGGCTCCATTCGACTCACATATAAAATATAGCGATTAGGTCTGACATTAAATTGATCCAGCACTTCTGTCGTCGGCTCTTTTTCTGTTGGTGCGCCATAAGGGATGTAGGTTGAAAATTTTTTAAATCGCTTCAAATAATATTCCCTGATAAAAACTGAATCGGTTACCACGTGATCCGATAAAATGGTTGAAAAAAATTCTGACACCCGATAAAACAATTTTCCTGTTACGTTCCATTTATCCCGTTGCCATTCCAATCCATCAACGTTAATGGCGACCTTCTTCCCACTCAGACGAGGAATGAAAGAAAATGCCGCATTGGCGCTATTACAAATCAAAATCACATCAAACTTTCTTTTTAATGAATGAAAAACACATAAAAATGTATGCGCCACGGTATCAAAATATTTATGACTGATCGTTGGCAAAAGAACGATTTCCACTCCTTTATAATACTTCTCTTTGTAATCGATAATATTTGTCCGACCGTAAACCGTTACTTCATGCCCCTTTCGTACCAACCGAGTGCTAAGATTTTCCGCAAATGTTTCAAAACCACCGTAATTGGCTGGAATCCCTCGGATCCCCATGATTGCAATTTTCATAATCCCTGGCTCGTTAATTCCATTCTACCAATCAAATTCCAATACTTTTCAAAAGCACTTCAAAAACAAACAATAATTCAAAAACATCAGCTAATATATTTTTCAATTGATTAAAGAAATTTTCTAAATCACGATCAATGTCCAACATTTTTTGAATCTTCCACATAAAAGGAACCCAGATTCCCAACATCTGGCATTTTGCTTCGCTAAAAAATCCTTCTCCTCGAACCCATAATCTTGGCAGTGAAAAAAGATCATCGTTATTAATGATAAATCGATTATCAGTCGTCGCCGCTAAATCGAATCCATATTTCTTAACAGCTTCTTTGACATGTAAATTATAATCTCCTTCTGGATATGAAAAATAATTGACCTGTTTGCCGATCCAGCTTTCCAGTTTTTCTTTTGAGGATCTGATCTCATAATCCAATTCTTCATCAGTACATTGCGGCAGCATGACATGATGAACCGTATGACAGCCGACGTCCACCTGGGGTAATCTGGCGATCTCTTTTACATCCTCAATCGTCATCGCTTCTCGGATCATGCGTGAGGAAAACCTGTCTTCCAGTTGTTTTATTAATCCCTCTCTTCGGCTTTCACTGATCTGGCGCATCTTCTTGATCGTATTATCAGTTTTTAAATATTTTTTACCATACTTTGTGACATAGCTCCACCAGAACACCCCGCCATTTTCCACGGGATCGGTCGATATAAAAAATGTCACTGGAATGTTGTATTCTGCAATTATTGGAATAACATTATCGATATTTTCTTTCCAACCATCGTCAAACGTGATCCAGACAGCTCGTTCAGGAATTTTTCCGTTGCCCTTGAAATGATTAATTAATTGTTCCGTTGAGATAAAACTATATCCATTATTTTTTAGCCAGAGAATGCACTTTAAAAAGAATTCCCTGCTTATGGTGTGAAAAAATAATGGTATAATCTTATGTTCGTTCAATACCTTCTTTTTTGCCCGATGATAAACGCCCGTTAGCATTAATCCAGCCGCAAATAGGCCCCCCAGAATATTCCTCATGAATCGACTCATCTTGCTCATATATAAATAACCTTCCCCCCTTATTAGAATTCAAAATAAAAATCCAGATCCGATTCTGCTATCGTGGCAACCACAGCATTTCGCTCATTAATCCTTTTAGTACCAATATCCAATTCAGCATTCGTCAGAATAACAATTGGATTGCCGACTTTTAGAAAAAAACTTCTTTTCAAAATATTATCAAAAAATCGATGGGAGCTCATAGTGAAAATACCATCAAATCTACCCAATTTTGCCAGCTTCTTTGCAGCTTGTAATATTAATTTTATTCTTTTTTTATCTTTAAAAGGCATTCGATAATCAATCAACGCCAGCAGGTTTAATCCTCTGGCACATAAACCTCTGACCACAAAATAGGTCGATGAATTTGACTCGTCTAATAGATAAAAGAAATATTTGTCTTTCTTTTTAAAAAATCGCCAATTGATAAAATCGAATGATCTTGAAAATTCTAAAGTATCATGATCCCAATAACCATAATCCCATTGCGCTAATGAATCGACCAGTTTAAATTGATAATCTTTAATCCTGATTTTATTGGGAAAATTAAAGTCATTTAATTTAGTTATATTTTTAATGTACTTTTTTTTGAAAATTAGATTCAATCCGAATTTAATCGGGCTGAGCAAATTACGAATCCAGATATAAGTGAAAAGATAACCTATTATTCGATTCCCCAGCGACAATTGAATTCGTTGTGAAACTTCAGAAACACCCACACCAAAATGCGGGTAAAAATCAGTTCTTGCCTGTTTGGCAATGGCTGAGCCAATCCCTTTGTTTCGATGGCTTTCAGGCACAAAAAAATCGTACCCATAAAAACCTGTTAATAGTTTCCCTTTAAAATAATATTCAAATGGGTTATGTAAATGCTGTCCAATAATTTGTCCATCATCATCATAAGCAATGAGAATATGGGGTCTTGTCTTATCTTCCAATAATGGATTTTCCAGAACTTGAAATTGAAACCGTTTAACGACATTGTTTCTGGTCGGGTCGATCGCTTGATTGAACTTCAAAAATTGGTCAAACCCATCTGGAGTTAACTGACAGATTCTCATACATGCTGCTCGATAAATTTCTCAAATAAATCTTGATAGCGTCTGGCAATAACCTGCCAATCGAAATTATTAACCACATGGTTCCGTCCGTCTTGCTTCAATCTATTCCGCAGCGTTGAATCTTCCAGAATTCGGATCACTGCCTGGCTGATCTGCTGGAAATTTTTCTGTTCGACTAATAAACCACTCCTTTCATGAACCACGCTCATGGGAATGCCTCCGATGTTCGTCCCAATGGTACAGCATCCTGAAGCCATCGCCTCCAAAAAAACCACGCCCTGTCCTTCCAGGTCACCACTCTCTGGAATCACCGAAGGACCGATAAAAATATCGGCTGAAGCATAGTATTGCGGAAGCTTTTTATTATCAATATCGCCTTCAAAATAGACGCTATCTGTTACATTCAATTCCTCGACTAATCTTTTTAAATCGTTTGCCAACAAACCATTGCCGATAACCAATAGTTTAGTTTTATCAAATTTTTTCAATATTTCAGGTAATGCTTTTATTAAATAAGACACACCCTTTTTCTCAACCAGGCGCCCCACAAATAGCAACAGCGGATCGTTGTTTGAAATATATTTTTGTCGAATATTTTCATCACGGAAACCTGGACTGAACAGATCAGAGTAGACACCCAACGGCATGATCGTCACATCAATTTGTCTAATATTGAGTCTATTGATCTCATCATGAAGCGCAGGTGTCAATGCAACAATATGATCGGCTCGTCTCAAACTGTTTTTCACTAAATATCTTAAAACAGGATTTTTTATGGCAACATCCCCGCCCAAAACATTAATGACAACTGGAACTTTGATGAATCGCTTTAAAAATGCTCCGACAAAACCCTGCGGTAAAACAAAATTGGCATAGAGCAGGTCGATATTTTCTTTCTTTACCAATCTAATCACGGCAATCATTTCAAAGAAAAAAAGGAACGGGATTAACAGGTAATTCAGTTTATTTTTCAAAAGGTTGGCAAAGATTCCGCCGCTGTAGCATAAGAGTTGCCATTTATAGGGCACAAAGTAGGAAAATCTCCTGATCTCGACTTCTCCCCAGGTTTCCTTTTTCTTCGCACCTTTGGCATGTGGAGCCAGTACAAAAACCTTAAAATAGTGGGATAACGCCTGAGCCATGTCCGAGATGAATGGCGGCTCGCTATCGCCTTTCCAGCGGGGAAATGTACTGGTTGTTATTAGAATTTTTTTCACTTGTTATTTCACTTTTTTAATTTTTAATAACTCCACCCTGTTGGATGCAGGAAATTGCAAATTTAATGCCAATCTGTGATTAATTTCGATTTAACTCGTTACAAATTTTTCAATCACATCGGCAATGTAATCAATTTCCTCAAATTTGAGATCGGGATAAAGGGGTAGTGTGACCTCTCTTTGGGCGATATCTTCGGTGAAAGGCAAGCTGTGTTTCGCTTGAAGATATTTTTTATGATATGTAAATCGATGAGCAGGGGGATAATGGATACTGGTCTGGATACCGTTTTGTTTTAAAAATTCCATAAAACGATTTCGATCCAGCTCAGGGTTGAGAATAATCGGGAATATATGATAACTTGATAGTCCTGAGTGATTGATAAATGGAATTTTAATGCCTTTTAAATCAGCGAATTTATTTTGATAATATTCAGCTAACTTTTTTCTTCGTTTATTTTTTGCAGCTAACTTGTTCAATTGAATCATGCCTAAGGCAGAACCAATCTCAGTGGTTCGGTAGTTATACCCCAAATCCACCACATCATACGAATAAGAGTGACCTTTATAGCGATTTAAAGTTAACGAGGTCATGCCGTGAGACCTGATCAGCTTAATTCTCTCGGCTAAATCGTCTCGATTGGTGACGAGCATGCCGCCCTCGCCAGTGGCTAAATTTTTATTTGAAAAGAAGCTAAAACACCCACAATCCCCAAACACACCGCATGATGTCCCATTCAGTTTAGCGCCTGGCGCATGGGCAGCATCTTCGATCACCAATAGATGGTGCTGTCGTGCCAGCGACATAATTTGTTCCATCTGGCACGGGTAACCGCCATAATGAACGACCAAAATCGCCCTGGTTTTGTCTGAAATATTTCGCTCGATATCCTGAGGAGAAATCGTTAAATCGTCTTCGCTCGCAATGTCTGCAAAAATCGGTGTAGCGCCAGTGTAAAGGATCGAATTCACTGATGCGATAAAAGTTAACGATGGAACAATGACTTCATCGCCAGCGCCGATTCCCAGGACAATATTTGCCAGGTGAAGCGCTGTTGTCCCGTTGGAAACGGCAAAAGCGTGTTTCACATTGATATAATTACAAAATTGTGTTTCAAACTGGTGCGTTATTTCTCCCATGGTCAGCCAGCGGGATTGAAGTACTTTTGTCACTGCATCAATTTCTTGCTGACCATAATCACTATCAAACAATGGAATCTTCCACTGATTCATCTATTTCTCCTTTGGAATCTCCACATTCAAATCAAACAATTTCACAAAATCCACCTGGTCAAACTCAGTCATCTCTTGATCAGTGAAAGTAGCAAAAATTTCGTATTGCCCAGAAGTTGCATTCTCTGGCAGTTCCCAGAAAACCTCATCCTTTACGATTTCATTGGGCTGCCAATCTGTCGTCGGAAATACGCCAAAGACTGGCTCATGAACGAGATAATTCACCTGTTCACCCGACTGAAACTTAAAAACGGACTGGTAATCTTCGGTCAAACTGTCCGGCGTTGACCAAAAGCTGGTGAAATGGATCGCATAGCTCCAGCGGATTGCCTCGCTGTTTTCGACAGGACGATATGCTTTGAGTATTGGAAATTGATTATATCCCATAAACTCAATTGGAGACACGATTTCTTTTTTGGAAAACGTTTCGATCGCCGAACCCACATCGATAGCTAACTCCCTTCTCCCCGTTTCGTAATCTGCACCTTTTTGAAACAAACAGACACCATCTTCATGATGAATGACGCCATATTGTCTATTTTTTATAATTGAACGAATCGAATCATTATCTGGCCAATAAAACGGTACATGAAAACTTGATCGGGTGATCAGCCGCACCGAAGGCGCATAAAAATCATACAAAATATAATCGACTTTTCCGACGTTATCATTGAAAACATAAATTTCATGTCGCTTCGCAACCTGCGGTACAAGCTGGTGTTCAGCCGATAATGAAGCATCTCCTGGTATCATTTTCACGACTGAATTGATAACATGATGATGCTCCGTGACCTTCCAACGCCGAAGATCAAGCACATTGGATTTGATAAAGAAAAATACAATCGCTAAAACGAGCACCAACGTTGACGCAATCGATAATACATTTTCTCGGATAGTTCTTTCTTTATAACGATGTATTAATTTTTTTCTAAAGAACTCGTAAACTTTTTGCAAGCCATAGATGGCAGAAATGAACACAAAAGACGCAATGGTGACGCTGTAATAGTGTTCAACATCATGGGTATAATAATAATTGCTGATCAAATTGATGAGAAAAATCGGTGTAGCGATCAGCAATATTTTCCATTCAAAAAAACTCAGAAAAACGACTGGGGCAAAGATGTAAATGAAATAAAGGATGTTATATTGCTTTGCCCAGAATTTAAAAAGATATAACGGATCATGAGACAACTGTCCCAAATGGCTCCAATGTGTATCAGCACCTGCCATAATATCGAGATCTGGCAAGCCCAGCAAACTACGTATTTTCAATCGTTGGAACCAGATCAAAAACCAGATCACACTAACTGCTGCAACTATCGAGCCATGTTTCTTTTCCTTCACAATAAAAAAGGCATAGATCCCCATCGTAATTAACAACAGGGCGGAATCCTCTCGGCACATTAACGAAAGAAATGCGAACAGGTAAAACAGTTTGAAATTTTTCTTGATTAAATAATAGAACGAAAAAATCAACAGCGGCGCTGCAAACGTCACCCCATGAACGTCCGCCAGATTCGCATTCTGGATGGCGGGATACATGAGATAGGCGAATGAAAACGTTACAGCGGTGGATTTATCATGGGTGATCTGTTTGCCGATCCAATAGATGGGCAACGCCCCTAACGCAATGACAACTGTTTGTAAAATTAAAATCGTGTAAACGTGAGGGATAATTTTGAAAATCGCTGCAATCAGGATAAAAATAAATTCCCAGTGCGCCATCCAGAAACGGGTCATGGGATAGCCCATGTTAATGCTGTCCTGCAAAAACCAGCCCTTGCTGGTATTCCAGATCACCTGGATCATGGTGCCCAAATCATAAGCGCTGGTCTGGTAGCTTCGGTAACGTAAAATGCTTAAATAACTAAAAACTACAATATAGATAATAATTAACCCCCAGAGCATAAAGAATTGTACTGAACGATCAGTTTTCCGAGTTGCCCCTTTAGTTTTAGATTTCCGCTTCGAGGTGTCTCGTTTTCTTTTAGCTGCCATTTGATCCTTTCTCGTTTAAAATTTCCCGATAAACATTTACCGTCTGTTCCGCAATGATTGGAATGGTGTAATGCTTCTCAACTTTTTCCCGATTCACCTGTCCAAATTGTTTCGCCAGTTGTGGATTATCCAGCAGATCGTTCACCTGGTTTGCCAGCGCAATCGAATCTCGAATGGGGAAAATTGTTCCGTTGACACCATGCTCGATATATCCGCCGCCACCTTCAACCGTACAAACCACGGGCAATCCACACGCCATCGCTTCCAGCGTTGAAAGCGGACTGCCTTCGGACAACGATGGCATCACAAATATCGATGCCTTTTTATACAGATCGATCAGTTCTTCATTCGGGATTCCTTTGATGACCTGAAAATTGTTGAGCTGTGCTATCTTTTCCTGAAGAAATTTGGGAATTTGAGATGCGATAGCAATGATATTCCCATTGATTTTAGGCGCCGCATCAACCAGAGTATCGAAGCCTTTGCCAATAGAACCCCTGCCAACAAAGATCACAGACCGTTCTTTTTTAGACCAATCCCATTCAGGTACAAACTGCGACGGGTCGAGTCCATATTTGATAATCACAACCTTATTTGGATCGACATGGTAGTTTTCCACCAGGTACTGTTTAAATTCTTCTTTACAAACTGTGATCCGATCTGCCCTGGGAAATGCCAACCGCTCCAACTTCCGCAGCCAGAAATCGACAACCGGATTAAAAATGAGTTTGTATTTAAAGGGTAGCACCTTCTTATACTTCTCATTCTGCAATGTTTGTAAATAATGAACCGTTACCACGGTTGGTACTTTTGGCTGGTATCCTGCTAAAGAAGCGGCTGCGGTGAAATGAATGATGTTGTACTCCCTCTCGATCTCTGGCAGGTATCGCCTTCCCAAATATGGATAGAAAACCATCTCCCTGACATTGGGAAAAAGTTTAAGCGATTTTGGAATCCGTATTTTTAAACCATTCTGATAAGAAAAAATTTCATAATCTAATTTAATACTTGAAAAGTAAGAAGTCAAGCGATTTGTCCATAAAGATATGCCACCATATCCAGAAGTCTGATAACACTCGTCAATCATAGCCAGTTTCATCTATATCTCTCAAATCTCTTTCGTCACATTACTCTGAACGATCGAATCCTACATGTTTCAGTAAAATCACAAATTACAAAAGCCAAATTTCAAATAAATTTCAAATCTCAATATTCAATGACCAAAGGCAACGGGAGTGCATCGCCTTTATGCGATGCATGTGCAGTCCATAAAGGGACTGCACTCCACTCCGATCACTTCATTTTTCATAAGCTTGAAATTCAAACTTTTCTGCTGAAATATCTGGATCGGAAATTTTTTCCAGTACATTTTTATTCTTCGTTTTTAACTGCACCAACCAATCAAAACCGTACAAAATCACCAGCCCAACTAAAGAAAAAAGCCGACTCAGTAAAACCATGATCACTGCAATTTCGCCTAAATTGTAAAAAAGTTTGAATAAATATGCCCCAGAAATTTCTCGAACTCCCAATCCGCCAGGTAAGGGAGCCAGGAGCACTAAGATATTGGTGAAAGCCCCGACAAAAATCAAAAAATTCAACGGTAATTTATGCCCGAGACTCGCCAGCAGCAGATAATCACAGATAAACAAGATAAATAAAGCAATAATAGTCAGAATGACACCTTTAACGACAATGTCGCCCCTACGACGGGTTAAACGAAATGCAGCAAGAATGTTGTTGAAAATATTTGAAGATTTCAGTTTTTGTTTTAATATAAGAAAAATCAATAAAATTAAAAGCAGCCCTACTGGCATCAACCAGATATGACTCCAATCAATATTTTTCGACAGGATATTAAAAATTGTTTTAAAATAACCACCGATAATAACAGCAGCCAGTAAGAATAATCCTGTTATGGAATAATCTAAAAAAACCTCACCAAACAGCGATGGGATCGAGCTGGAGATCGGGATGTCTTCTGCTTTTTTCAAGAAATAAGCTTTGGTTGGATAACCTACTTTACCTGGAGCAGTCTGGTTTAAAACAATGGCGCTTATGGCAATCCGAAACACCGATTTTAAAGTAATCCCTTCTTTAATCGGAATCAGCAAAAGATACCATCTCACAATCATTAGAAATTGGCTGATTGTAAATAATAATAAGACACCAGCCAGTCCCCAATAACTTACATTGTCCTTAATACTTACAACCTTGCTCCAATCGCCTTTGCGGAACAGGAAGTAAAAACCCACTACAATTAAAATGATTGAAAAAATATTGATGATTTTATTTAAGTTTTTTTTAGTCATTACTAATAATGTTTAATGAATCTGTCATTGTGGTTAAATTGAATGATCCATCACGCTAAGACGCAAAGCCGCAAAAAGTTGAATCGGTTGCTTCTATGGTGAATTTCTAAATCAATTAAAACAGCATTTTCTTTATAAACATTTTTTGTAACTAAAACTTCTTAGCGTCTTAGCGGCTTTGCGTGAATTTTAAGAATCATCCCTATCTCAAACTACAAAACTTGATTTCAGCTTTTCAAATTCTTCCACCGCCTGCTCATAATCCTCCCGCCGACCAATATCCCGCCAGTAGCCCTTAAAATGATAGCCCACAATTTTCTCTTTCGCTTTAATCAAAGCATGGATCAAATCAGGCAAATCAAAATATTTTCCCTCTGGAATATAATTCATCACCTGTTTATCAAAAACATAAATTCCCATACTTACCTGGTGGGACAGCGTCGGTTTTTCGATGTAATCATAAATTTCATGATATTCATTTGTTTTAAGGATGCCCAGATCGATTTTCACCTCTTTATCGTACATGGCGATCGTTGCCATGGCATTCTGCCTGCGATGGAAGCGCACCAGGTCAGTATAATCTAAATCTGACAGCACATCCCCATTCATCACCAAAAATGTATCTTCCAGGTCTTTTAATAGCGCCAAAGGACCTGCCGTTCCCAACGGGACATCCTCTCTCGAATAGGAAATATCCAATTCCCATTTATCGCCATTGCCAAAAAATGCCTCAATCAGTTCAGCCAGATGCCCAACCGCCATGGTAATCTTTTTGAAACCGGCTTTTTTCAACTGCCGAATGACCACTTCCAGAATTGGTATATCATGGATCGGCATCAATGGCTTGGGCAAGATCGTCGTATACGGTTTCAGCCTCGTTCCTTTTCCCCCAGCTAAAATTATCGCCTGCATTAATAATTCCTCTTCTTATATATTGTAAATCCCTGGTTTGTATTGATCAATATTTTCTTTAATAAAATCGATTGTCTCTTTTAAACCAGCTTCCATTGAATAGGTTGGCTCCCAATTCATAAAAGCTTCAGCCTTTGAATTATCGCAGATCAGTTTCATAACCTCGCTTTTCTCAGGTCTGATCCGTATCTCATTGGTGCGAATCTGAATATTTTTACCGACCAGTGAAATAATTTTTTTCGCCAAATCCCCAATCGTGATCCCCTGTCCATTTCCAATATTAATCACCTCACCGATCACTTTTTCTGAGTCCGCCATTTTGATAAAGCCGAGCACTGTATCCTTCACAAAAGTTAAATCCCGCACGGGATCGAGCGAGCCCAATTCGACGACATTTGAAGTCAACGCCTGGGAGATGATAGTTGGAATCACCGCTCGTGCCGATTGTCGTGACCCGAAGGTGTTAAAGGGTCGCAGTGTTGATACAGGTAAATCAAACGAACGATAATAACTCTCAACAATTTTGTCTGCCCCGATTTTGCTTGCTGAATAAGGCGATTGTCCCTGCAAGGGATGCCTTTCATCAATCGGCGTGTACAAAGCCGTCCCATAAGTCTCACTGGTTGAAGTGTGAACCACTCTTTTCACCTCTGCCTTGAGACAGGCTTCCATCACATTCAAAGTCCCTTTCACATTGGTCTCAACATAAGAGGCAGGCGCCACATACGAATAAGGAATCGCTATCAACGAAGCGAGATGAAACACAATCGAACACCCATCAACTGCCTTCTGAACCGAATACGGATCCTGCACATCGCCCTGGAATATTTCAATATGATTCAAAATAGCTTTCGAAAGATATTCCAGGTGTCCCCAATCATTTCTCGAATTATAGTGAACCAGTACCTTAACCTTTGCGCCAAGCTCAACCAATTTCTCTGTCAAATGGCTACCAATAAATCCTGCTCCGCCAGTAATTAATACATTTTCATTTTTCCAATTCATTTAATGCTCCTGTTTTGGGTGAGTGGTTAAGTGGGTGATTTGTTAAGTTGTTAAGTAGTTAAGTGGTTGAGTAAGGATTTATAGTACTAATTAGACAAAAAGCCTAATTACCCAGTTACCTTATTACCCATTACCCAATTACCTAATTTCCACCCCCCTTTTCATTACCATTCAATTCCAATTTCTTCACCCGATACAATGTATCTTCGATCAACCGTCGATTGGCAGCAATAATATCTGACAATAACCCAATAACCATCACCTGAAATCCAACGATGAACAGCACTGCTGCCAAAATTAATGACTGAATATGTCCCTGTCCACCATAAGGGGTGAAAAAATAAAAATACAGAAATCTTAAAGACAGAATCAATCCACCCGAAAAGATTGTACCACCGATCAGGAAAAAAGTTTTAATCGGCTCGTACATAGTATAAATTCTGACAATGGTCGCCAGCGAGCGTTTGATATAGCTATAGGTATTTTTAAATAGTCGGGATTCTCGAAGCTTAGAATTCGTTCCTACAGGCACATGGGTAATCGCTATATTTTTCTTCCCCGCCTGAATAATGGTTTCCAGCGTATATGAAAACCTGGAAACAACATTTATTTTCAAAGCAGCTTCACGACTGAATGCCCGAAATCCGCTCGTTGTGTCTGGAATATCGGTTCCAGAAACCTGGCGAACCACCCAACTGCCGAGATGTTGGAGTTTTTTCTTCATTGGACTAAAATGCGGAATATTATCCACCTGCCGATCGCCGACAACAATATCCGCTTTTTCTCTAATAATCGGTTCGATCAATTTTTCAATATCAGTTCCATTGTACTGGTTATCACCATCCGTATTTACAATAATATCCGCTCCCAACCGTAGGCAGGCATCCAAACCAGTTAAAAATCCTTCGGCAAGTCCTTTGTTATTTGTAAATTTAACAATATGGTTAACACCGTTCGCCTTTGCCACCTCAACCGTGTGATCCGTGCTTCCATCGTCAATCACCAGAATCTCAACTTCATCAACGCCTTTGATATTCCTGGGAATATTTTTAAGTGTTACAGGCAGCGTCGTTTCTTCATTGTAACATGGTATTTGTATGATAAGTTTCTTCATTTTCACTATTCAATTATGGTCTCAATATTATATTCTTTAATATCCCCCGCATGGGTAAAAATGATCATCTCTCCGATTAAGCCCATGGCAATCATCTGAATTCCGATAACCAGTGACAATGCTCCCAACAGCAGCAGAGGTCTTCCTGCAATCGAGCCATAGCCCAGAATCCGATAAAAGAAAAGGTAAATGTCTATAATCCCACCAAATAGTGTCAGTACACCACCGACAAATCCCAAAAAATGAATTGGCTTTTTCGAGTACTTGGTCAGAAAGATAACCGTCAGAATGTCCAGACTTCTTTGGAGGTATTCACTGATCGATTTGGATTTCCGAAATTTACCAGACAACTGGGCAATTTTTTCTTCAGTAATTTTATACCCCTGCTTTTTCGCCAGAATCGGAATAAATTGATTCAGCCCACCATAAATCTGGATATTTTCCAGCACATCACGATTCATTACCAGGATGCCGCTATTGATATCTTTCAAATTCAATCCTGAAATCATTTTAGTAATAAAATTAAACGCATGGGAGATGAATCGATTTAACATACTATCCTTTCGTGGGGAACGCCAGCCAATGACCAGATCATAGCCCTGCTCCAATTTTGCCAGCAGCTTGGGAAAATCCCTGGCATCAGGGCGCACTCGTGTCGTATAAAAAATGATCTTCTGTCCCAATGACAATTTAAACCCTGCTTCAAACGCTGAAGCTTCACCAAATCGAGACCGCATTTTGATCAATTTGACATGGTCATATTTTTGTGCAATCTTCAGCAGCTTTGGATAAGTTCCATCCTGACTATTATCATCGATCAAAATAATTTCATACTTTTCATTCAGTGTATCCAGCATCGATTTTAATCCATTAAAATATTCATCAACATTTTGTTCCAGATTATAAAATGAAACAATCACAGAAAGCGATAATTCTCGCAAAGTTGATTCAACCTTTTTCGGCAACTTTTCTGATAATTTCAACATTTTTTCCTGTAAAGACATAACTTGCTCATACCTTGTTCATTAGTAGTAGATATTAATTTTTAATCTAAGTTTTAATAAAAAGTAATTGTAAAGCCAGGGGCGTGGAGCGCAAAACGATTTTCATAGCTCCACGCCCCACGCGCTACGCTCAACGCCCTACACTTCACGCCTCAAGCATCACGTTTAAAAAAGTTATGCAATTATTCCTTTACAAACACTACGTTTATCAAAAAACCATGCCAGCCCTTTTTCCGAATGGGAATCAATTCCGTATTTGGGTAAAAAATAAAACCTGTCATATATCTCGTTTAAAAATTGATTCCCGATACACTCTGGTTGTTCGGCGTACATAATCTGCGGCGGATTCGCTTCCATGCCGAGTACAAACATTTCATGGGGATTGTTTTCAAACCTGGCTGCAGGATGTTTAAACTCAATCCCATGTTCCGAATAAAATTCATGCCGAGCCTTGAGAATGCCTTCGTCTCCCTGGCTCAATTGGGACTTCACGCTTAAATCGGCTCCATCGAGCACCAACTGAATATTATGCTCCATCGCATATTTAATAATGTGCACATCAAATGAAATCTTACAGGCAAGGCATCCCACACCTACCACAAATGTTTTAAATTTTGCCAGATCACCAAAATAATTGCCAAAGAGTATCCTGGTAAAAGTATCGGTGGTATCGATCCTGGCATATTTGACCTTTTCCTTGCCAAACATCGCAATCATTTTATTGGCATTAAATTCACTTCGCTCTTTTTCTCTGATGAAGGGATGATAAAAGTTTAACAAATGGACTTTTCTGAAATATCGAGCAGCTAACATCGCTGCCAGCGTAGAATCACAGCCACCTGAATATTGTACCCCTACTTCTATATCTCGATTTGCATGATCAAAAATTTTCTCCAATGGCGTGCTTAAAATCGTGCTTTTAATCCCACCATTATTTTCTAATCTGGAATAAATTTGTTCTTTTGTCAAATTCGTCTTTTCAGCCTCGATTAAAAAATTATTAAAATCCTCCTTAGCCTGGTAGCTCTCTTTTATGCGATGTCCCGAACTGTATTTCTTGTTCTGAGCATCCAGGGATTTGTAAATTGAAGGAAAAAGTTTTAATCCAATATTTCCAATAAAGCTCAGGAAGTGGAGATACAAAACTCTAAGCCGTATATTAAACATACTTATGGCTACGAAACTAATAAAAAGACCGAGCCAGCTTTTTAATAGGTTAAAAATTTTCTTTAGTATCATCTCACTGTCTTTCCAATTTACAACACACAAGTGAACGTCACTTCTAATGTAACTTCACTTATCGCTTCTTCGTAACTTATCTAAAAAAGATGGAGTGCAAGCCCTTTATGGCTTGCAACCGCATCGCATAAAGGCGATGCACTCCTATTGTTCAGCTTCCTGCTTCATCCCTTTTCCATTCAGCGGCGTTTCCGTCAAATAAACACTCTTTCGCTTCCCTGTTTTGACAATCAAGTCAGCCAACAATCCCCACACAAAAAATTGGACACCAGTTGCCATAAATAAAAATAATGAAATTAATAAAATATTGATATCGATTAATGGCTTATCAAAAAGATAGATCCGATACAACATCCATAAAATTGATAACAATCCAAAACCGATGAACAAAGAACCAATTTTTCCAAAAAATCTTAATGGCGTTTTTAAATACCTGATGAACAAATTCATCGCCATCAGATCCACAATCACACGAAACGTACGGGTGATGTTATATTTTGATCTCCCAAACTTTCGCGGGTGATGCTCCACCACCATTTCCGTAATTCTTGCCCCTTCAATTTTTGCCAGCGCTGGAATAAAGCGATGCAACTCGCCGTAAAGATTAATTCGCTTAATAATCTCAGACCGAAAGACCTTGAGCGAACAACCCGTATCATGAAGCGTAACGCCAGTTACCCGACAGATCAATTTATTGGCAATTCGTGATGGAATTTTTCTGATAACCAGTTTATCCTTCCGATTCTTGCGCCAACCACTGACCACATCGTAGCCTTCTTCCAATTTCTCCAGCAACCTGGGAATATCTTCAGGATCGTTTTGAAGATCACCATCCATGGCAGATACATATTCACCTTTTGCCGCATCAAATCCCGCAGCCATTGCCGCAGATTGCCCAAAATTTCCTCGAAACTTGATAATCTTCACTTTCGAATTTTCATCGTGAATCTCTCTCAGAAGCTCAAATGTCCTATCCCTGCTCCCGTCGTCGATGAAAATGATTTCATAACTTTTTCCCGAAAGATCCAAAACATCTCTAATTTTAGAGTGCAATAATTTTACATTTTCTTCTTCGTTATAAAGCGGAATAACCA
>Ga0209636_10001337_pt1 | contig 24753 bp, 27 predicted proteins | sample DeeMarSWOR152_54_FD_187464 | JGI IMG/M metagenome (GOLD analysis project Ga0209636, IMG submission 187464) | Marine sediment microbial communities from White Oak River estuary, North Carolina - WOR-1-52-54 (SPAdes) (version 2) | ecosystem: Environmental > Aquatic > Marine > Intertidal zone >...
CTTCATGGCTTGCGTAATCTGTTGGGTGTTCCGGACGCTCTTGATTCTTCTTCTCAGGTCGATTAATTCGGGCATTCTATTCCTTCTCTTCTCTAAACTTGAGGTTGAAGTCCTTCAAGGCCGCATGGATGGCCTCATCCAGTTCGGCATCGATCTCCTTTTTTTTGGCGATCTTCTTTAACAGGTCGGCATGTTCCTTCTCGAAATGCTCGAACATTTTTCTCTCGTATTCTTTAAGGCGTTCGACTCCAAACTCATCCAGGAATCCCCTGTTTCCCGCGTAAATGACCAGTATCTGTTTCTCAACAGACAAAGGAACGTACTGCTCCTGCTTGAGCACCTCGGTCAGTCTCTCACCCCTGTCGAGCTGAGACTGGCTGGCTTTATCCAGTTCTGTGCCGAACTGAGCGAATGTAACCAACTCTCGGTACTGGGCCAAGTCCAGACGCAGCTGTCCAGCCACCTGTTTCATGGCTTTAATCTGAGCATTCCCTCCAACTCTCGAGACCGATATTCCCACGTTGATGGCCGGCCGTATTCCGGCATTGAACAGTTCCGGTTCCAGGTATATCTGTCCATCTGTGATAGAGATAACATTTGTGGGGATATAGCCCGAAACATCACCAGCCTGGGTTTCGATGAGGGGGAGTGCAGTCAAGGAACCGCCTCCGTGTTCATCATTGTATTTGGCCGCCCTTTCCAGCAGCCTGGAATGAAGATAAAACACATCTCCAGGGTAAGCTTCCCGGCCAGGAGGACGTCTCAGGAGGAGAGAGATCTCTCGATAGGCGGCTGCATGTTTGGAGAGGTCGTCATAAATAAGCAGGGAATGCTGTCCGTTGTCCCGGAAATACTCTCCGATAGCGCATCCACTGTAGGGTGCCAGGAATTGGAGGGATGAAGGCTCGCTGGCTGATGCGACCACAACGATCGAATAGTCCATCGCTCCATGATCTTCCAGAATTTTGACGATATAGGCGACGGTGGAATTTTTCTGCCCGATGGCCACGTATACACAGATCATATCTTTGCCCTTCTGATTGATGATAGTGTCCACCGCTATCGCAGTCTTTCCAGTCTGACGGTCGCCAATAATCAACTCCCTCTGTCCACGTCCTATGGGAATCATGGCATCGATGGCTTTAATCCCGGTCTGCAGCGGCTCTTTAACCGGCAGGCGGTCAACGACGCCGGGAGCCAGACGCTCGACGAACATGTAGTCATCTGTTTTGATCGGTCCCTTCTCATCCAGGGGTATTCCCAGAGGGTTCACTACTCTTCCGACCATAGCCGGACCCGCGGGAACCTGCATGATGCGGTGAGTGCGCTTGACTATATCTCCTTCTTTGACAAGATGACTCTCTCCCAGGAGGACAGCGCCCACACTGTCTTCCTCTAAGTTCAACGCGACGCCATAGAGATCATTGGGAAATTCCAGAAGTTCGTTATACATCACTCTATCCAGCCCATAGATCCGCGCAATTCCGTCTCCGACAGAGGTGACAGTCCCGACTTCTTTGATGTCAACCTCTGCCTCGTAGCCCTCGATCTGGCGCTGGATGATTTTGCTTATTTCATCGGCCTTGATTTCCATTTTTCCGTCTATCCTTCAATTATTTTTTCTTTGAGTTTCAATAAACTCCCCTTGATCGATATATCATAGACAATGTTTTTTCTTTTGATCAAAAGACCGCCTACCAGTTCAGGATCGATCCGATACTTCAAAACAACAGGCTTCTTCTCAAGACGCTCCAACTTCACTTTCAATTTTCTCCTCTGGCCATCGGTAAGGGGGACAACCGAAGCCACTTCATACGTATCCACTCCCTTCTCTTCGTTCCATACATCAGGCAGAGACTCTATAATCCCAGGGAGAAGCTCAAGCCTGTCGTTTTCCACAAGAAGCAGGATGCATCTCTCTGCTTTTTTCCTTATAGATGTTGATGCCAAAAGTTCTTGAGCGATTTGCACTTTTCGGCTGGTGGGCAGGAATGGATTCAAAAGTGTATCTTTCAGTTCTTTATGAGTGTGGAGCACCTCTCTGAAGGCGGACAACTCCCCGAGAAGAGCTGAAAACTCTGCCTCATCTTTGATAGAGTTAACCAGCCCTAGAGTGTATCTTTTGACCAGAATTTGGCTTTTCATCGAGTTTATCGAGCCTTTCGATGGACCTGTTTATCAGCAAGGATTGAAGTTCAGGACTCATCTTCCTCTTGATCCTCTCCTCAGCGAGTGCTGTTGCCAGTGCCGCGGAATATTCTCTGAGTTCTCGGATTCTTGAGCGGATTATGGCATCAATTTCCTGTTTGGCAAAATATTTTATTTTCTCTGTTTCCCGCTGCGCCATCTGCAGAGTCTCTTCTTTTTCTCTCCGGCCTTCTTTTTCCGCTTCCTTCATTACTTTCTCAATTTCCCTCTCCAATCCGGCCAACCGTGTTTCTATTTCTTTCAGTTTTTGTTCCGCATCCTTTCTGGAATCCGCGGCCTCTTTTAAAGACAACTGAATATCCTGGGCTCTCTTCTCAAGAAAGCTCCGGATGGGTTTGTACAGAAGGTAAGTCAATCCGCCAAAGAGGATGATAAAATTGGCGGTCTTCCATAAAAAATCCATTAAGCCTGAGGGATGCTCCTCTTCTTCAGGAGACATGAAGACGAAAAAAGGCAACAAAAGTATGACAATGAGAATTTTTTTTCTGCCCATCAGTTCAAAAGCCTCTGTTCAATACTTTCGGCTAAGCGCCTGGTTTCCGATTCCAATTCTCCTTTCAGACTTTCCACCTGTTTCTCCAGCAGTTTTTTCGCTTCTTCTATCTGATTCCGAGTTTCCGTACTGATCTCTGTCAGCATCTGTTCCCTCTTCTTGAGTGCCTCCCGTTCATATTTTTCTTTTATTCTTTGGGCTTGACTCTTTGCTTCCTTCAACTTTGCTTCAATCTCGCTGACTGTCTGCTCATAAGCCCCCATTGATTTTTCGAAAGTCTCTCTGTCTCCCTTGATCCGAGATTTCCGCTCATTCATGACTCTCTGGAGAGGCTTGAAAAATATCTTGGACAGGACAAAGACGAGAATCCAGACTATTACAAAAACAACGAACAGACTGGCATCAATTTCGATCATTTCTATTAAAGAAAAATGGAAAAATTAGGCAAAAATTTATCATTTTTACCCCAAAAAAGCAAGTTGAATAAATGGGATCTCATCTTAATAAACAAGTTGGGGACGTTCCCCAAGGTACCACCTCTTTAACTTAAAATTAACTTTTCTTCCGTAAAGAGGTGGTACCTTGGGGAACGTCCCCATATTTACCATATTTACCATATTTATTGTTAAGATGCGATCCCATTTTTTTTATCGCGCCGACTAGAAAGAGAGAGCCAGCGATGACCACACATCCATCAGAACCAGCCCTGTGAATTGCCAGCTTCAAGGCATTTAGGGGATCTGGTTCCTTAATTATCCAGTCCTGATATTCAGGAATTTTTGTTTCGATATCATCAAGCGAGGCCGCTTTGAAATAGGGAAACCGCGTGAGGATGACTTTTTCAGCCAGAGGGAAAAGTATATCCGCGATCTTCTCGATTTCCTTATCCCGCATCACAGCAAAAACAAGGATCCGAGGATAAGGCAGAAAATCCTTGATATATTTTTGTAAACTCAGAGCTCCCTCCACGTTGTGGGCTCCATCCAAAATGATGAACGGCTCTCGAGACATCACTTCCAAACGACCTTCCCATTTGGTCTTTTCAATTCCTTCGATAATCTTATTCTTCTTCAATTTTCTCCATCTTGCTGAAAGCTGCTCACATGAAACAATGGCCACTGCCGCATTTCTTCCTTGATGTTCTCCTCTAAGGGAGGGTGAAAAAACGTATTTTTCTCCATCCGACCGATAGACAAAAGAGTGCTCTTTTTCTTTTTTTTGGATGGAGAAACAACCTTCCCTCTCGAATACCCCAAGAAAGGGAGCTTTGAGTTCTTCAGCCCTTCTCTGTATTGTCTCATAAGCTTCGGTCTCTTCGACTCCGCAAACCACAGGAACACCGGGTTTCACAATCCCCGCTTTTTCAAAGGCGATCTGGTTCAAATTTTCTCCCAAGAATTGTTGATGCTCTCCGGAAATCGTCGTGATAACCGAAACACACGGCTCCACAACGTTAGTGGCGTCAAATCTTCCCCCCATCCCCACTTCCAAAACAGCTATATCTGTCTTCTGTTCTCCGAAGTAAAGGAACGCCATGCAAGTGAGAAACTCAAAATAGGTGGGAGGAGACAGCAATTCCTTTGACGCGATCAATTCCTCGATTCTTGTCTTGAGCTCTGTGAGTATCCTGCAGAAATCCCGAGAAGAAACCAGCTGATCGCCGATTCGAATCCTCTCTTCAGGTTTGACCAGATGGGGAGAGGTAAAGAGTCCGGCTCGCAAGCCATGGCAGGTCAAGATCTGAGTGAGCATGGCACAGACAGAGCCTTTCCCGTTCGTACCGGCAACCAAGACAGAAGGGTATTTCTGATGAGGATTGTTGACGGAAGAAAGAATCGTCCGGACGTTATCCAGGCCGAACTTAATGCCTAAATTCTGGACCTTTTCAAGATATTTCAGGCATTGTTCGTATTTCATTCAGGACGATTGAGGAAGAGGCGTAAAGCTCTTATCAAATAAGAGCGCAGATTTTTTCTGTCGACTACATTATCGAGCATCCCATGCTGGAGGAGAAACTCCGAGCGCTGGAAACCTTTGGGCAGCTTTTCTTTTATCGTCTGCTCGATAACTCTTGGGCCAGCAAATCCGATAAGCGCGTTTGGCTCAGCAATGTTGATGTCGCCTAACATGGCAAAGCTTGCGGTCACACCGCCTGTCGTCGGGTCAACAAGCACAGAAATGAACGGAAGTCCTGCCTTATCCAAGAGGCCAATCGCAGAGCTGGTTTTCATGAGCTGCATTAAAGAATACACGCCCTCCTGCATCCTCGCCCCTCCAGAACAGGAAACGACGATTAAAGGCAGGCGCTCTTTCAGGGCTAACTCCGCAGCTCTCGTGATTTTTTCCCCGACCACAGAGCCCATACTTCCTCCCATGAAATTAAAGTCCAGTGCAGCAATAACGACATCCAGCCCCCCCATTTTTCCCCGGGCATTCAACACAGCATCCTGGAGGGAAGTCTTCTTCCTGTTCTCTTCAAGCCTCTTGGAGTATTTCTTGCTGTCCACGAACTGGAGGGGATCTTCAGGGGAGATGTCCTGGTCGAACAGCGTGTATTTTCCCTCATCGAAAAACAGATTCAGACGCTCGGCGGCCGTTAACCTGAAGTGAAAATTGCAGGAAGGACAGACTAGGTTGTTATCGATAATATCCTGTTTATACAGAATCCGGCGGCAGTTGTTGCATCGTGTCCATAAATGATCCATGGTTCTTTACTTAAAATTAGTCTGAATTATCCATAAAATCTGCCCACACCGTTTCTTGGTTTCGGAAACCTCAACTCGTAAATAATCCATGTTCAGTTTATTTAATCTTCTCCGGAAATTACTCTTTTTTATCTGAAGGGGGCTTTTTCCTCAGCCTCTCGGCAAGGCCTTCTATCACTGATTTGGCTTCTGGAAGATCAGGGAGCTCCGGAATCTCTTCCTCCATGTCAGATTCATCCTGGATGCGACTCAAGACGTCATTCAACAGTTCCTTTGTATCTAAAGGTTTCTCAAAATAACCCGAAGCGCCAAAGTTGCGCATCGCTTCATTCCTGTACTGATGCCCCTTATACACTCCAGTCACAATAATCACAGGAACACTCCCCTTACTCTCTTTGACTATTTTTTGCGTCAGGTCAAAACCATGAAGCTTTGGCAGCATGGCCTCAAGAATAACCAGATCCGGCTTTTCAGATTGAAATTTCTCATAGGCTGTGGCACCATCTCTCGCTTTAACAATCTGGATGTTATGGTTCTCAAACAGCTCAGCCAGTGATTCCAGGCTCTTTATGTCAAAGTCAACAATCAGGATCTTCTTCTGCGCCATAGTATTATCCGCCAGAAATTCTAAAATAAACCTCTAGGATTGTCAATTAATGCAAGAAGATACGAGACGGGCGTGTTCCCATTTTCTTTTTAAAGCCAGAAATATAACGTGATTCATTCGGTACTAAAGATTATTTTTTAAGGAATACTATTGCTGGTCAGTCGTTCGAAAAGGCCGACGACAATCCAGAGGAAGACTATGGCAAAGCAAAAAAAAAGGAGGAGAACTCTCCTGTTCTCCTCCTTTTGTGGAAAAATTTGCTAACCTGGATTATTCACGAGTCGAGGTTGCCTCAGACTCTGTTGCGAAGAGCGTAGCGAATGTGGTATTTTTATTTCAAACAAAAGGTTGAGATTGCCACACTCCCTTCGGTCGCTCACAATGACATCACTCTATTTGAAGTAACCGCGCGCCAACAGGTCGCTCGCGATGACAATTGATCTAATGAAAAGGCCGTCAGATTTGCTCGCCCGAAGGGGAAAAGATGCCGACTTAAAGAAAATGGGGACTGTCCCCTTTTTTGAATAATGTATATGGTATCGGCAGATTTTATGAATGATTCAGGGCAATTATTTTTTCTTCAGGTAGACATTACCGCTGAAGGTAGTCAGTTTAACCACAGCCCCACCATTATTCACGACACCGGATATCTTTCGCCGGCTGATTGTCCCAGAGACTCTTATCTCAAAATCGCTCTGGATTCTGCCGCTGAATGTTGTTGCCTCGAAATCGAACGCAGAATCGGACGGGATGGTCATCTCCACACGGCCGCTGTGCGTATTAAGCGTGTACCTTCCATCTCTGCTTATTTTCCCTTCATAAACGATTGTTCCGCTGACCGCATTCGCATTGACCTCATCAGCCTCAGAAACATCTATCAATTCAATCGTTCCTGAAACGACTGAGGCTTTAATGGACCCCCTGATTCCTTCAACATTTATTATGCCTGATATGGCATTCAGGTAGGCATCCCCCGTCACATTCCGGGCATGAATGCTTCCACTCACAACCTCTAAATCCACTCCTTTAGAGGCGTTATTCATTGTCACATTTCCGCTCACGGCTTCTACCTTCGCTGCTCCTCCAATATTTTCGAGGTCGACATCCCCGCTCACCGAAGAGATCTTGGTAGCCGCTTTGGCGGGAATGGTCAGGTTATAAGTGACCGAGACATTAACCGAATCTCTTCTCCACTCTTTTCTATTCTCAGGATATTCAGTTTTGATCTTCAGCGTATTGCCTTCTTTTTCGACAAGAATCTCTACTTTGGCTGCATTCTCCTTGGCCTTGGCAACAGTGGAAGCTTTGGAAATCTTGAGGGCATCGATCTTGACTTCACCCCTATCCCAGGTCTTCACTTCAATGTGACCTGAAATATTTGATAGGTTAACCTCGCCATCTTTTGCCAAACTGACTGTTTTTTCAAACTTCTCTTCATACTTTTCCGTATCATCCACAGCTCCATCGACCAGATTTAATCCGATGAGAAATATCAATCCGGCCAGAACTGCCATCCATTTGACTTTTTTAAAGAGTTTCATAGTAAACCTCCTTATCATATTAAACTATATGACTTTCCTGACTTCCTTCTTTGGAGAGGATGGTCTCCCAAGTTCCATCATCTCCTGAAGGAAATCCACTTTTTCCCTGTAGGCGGCCAGCAAGAAATTCCTGGCATCTATATTCTCCGGCTCCTGAAGAACTATCTCGCGGCAGGCGATTATGGAAGAATCGATGATCTCGAGGTTCTTCCTGAATACTTCAGCAACCTGTTCAGTAATAAAATTCCCTTCCTGAGCTGAAACGGCCTCCCAGAGCGCTTTGATCGCTTTTTTGTAATACCGCTCCGCCTCATCCAGCTTCGCCAGCGTGTATTTCATGGCGTCTTTTTTTCCCAGGATACCATTCCCTTCCCTGTATTTCAGGCCGATCATCACTGCACTCGCCACAAAAACCAAGACCATAGCGGCGCTTAACGCATACTTGAGTTTGGGCGGGAAGAACAGATACCCAAACCATGTTCTTTTCTGAGGATGCAAGGTCAAAACTCTTTGCTCCTCCGGTGTCAATCTTACTCTTATCTTCAGCCATGTCTTATGAGAAGGAGTGAGTTCCTCTAATCCCCTGGCACTTTTGGCGATTTCACGGAAATCTTCTAGAATCTTTCTGCAGTCTGGGCATGTATGGACATGCTTTTCAAGACGGGCACTTTGCCGTCTTTTCAGGCCGTTATCGATATAATCGGAGATTAATCTTTTTGCTTTTGAGCACCTCATTCTTATATCTCCTCAGATCACTTTCCTTCTTTCAAGATATTCGCGAATCTTCATCCGCGCCTTGAAGAGTTGTGATTTGGATGTGCCTGCCGAACACCCCAACATCGGTGCGATTTCTTCATGCTTGAAGCCCTGGACATCATGAAGCAGAAAAATTGTCTTCATCTTGGCTGGCAGGCTATGTATAGCATCATCCAGTGACTTTTTCATAAGTCTATCACTGGATTTGGCTGTGTCCTCGCTGATTCTTTCTTTCACATTGTTTAACGGAACCGTTCTCTGAACCTGGCTCTTGCTCCCCCGCAGGTAGCCAAAACAAGTATTCACCGCAATCCGGTACATCCAACTGACAAAAGTATCTGTCTTCCGGAGTGTCTCGAGCTTGGAGAAAATCTTGAGAAAAACATCCTGGAGCAGGTCTTCGGCCACTTCTCTGTTGGTAGTGTAGCGATAAATCAGACTGAACAGAGGGCGGTTGAAGCGTTCGTAAATGGCCTCCATCGCTTGAGCATCCCCGCCGCGGCTGCGGTTAATCAAGTCTTCAAGAAGATCAATATCCTGGAGGCTAGCTTCCTCAGCTAAATTCCCTTTTTTGTGAGCCATGCTAAGACCTGTAAGCGATAGACACATTTTAGCAAATTGGACAGCATTTCTGCCATCTAAACATTCCATGGCTCCGATCGCGACTACGTACGACATCCAGTTTTTCTCCTCAATCCATTAGATGAAACAGGAGAATAAAAGGTTGCCTGAATTTTTAAATTTTTATGAGATGAAAATTTGAAGATTTTGAGATTTGGGGGCGTTACTCAAGAAGACTCTTTTTCTTGTCCGATCAGTTCCCCAAGCATCATAAATAATAAGATGTCTCTTTAAAGAACATCCCCATATTCAAAGATATATTAATATTATTAATTATTTTTAATGATATTATTAATTTTATTAAGTTATTACTTGACTTTTTTAATTTTTTTGCCTATATTATATAAGGAAAATTAATTTGAGGAAAAAAATGACAAAGGACTGGCAAGAATTAACAAGAATTACTAGAGGCTCTCCGCTGACCGTGGAGAGAGTGAAGCTTGTGGATAAAGACATTGGCGTGGAAGGCAGTTTCGAACTTCCTCCACTCGCTCGCCTGACTATGGAAGACCAGATCTTCGTGACCGCCTTTATCCGCAGCCACGGCTCCATCAAAGACATGGAAGAGCTTTTTGGCATCAGTTACCCGACTGTGAAAAACAGGCTCAACCGGCTTGCCCTCCAGCTCGATTTCGTGGAGATCAATCCACCTCCCTCTAAAAGTGAAATCCTGACAAAGCTGGAGCAAGGAGAACTGACTGTCAACGAAGCCTTAGAAAGGATAAAAGGATGACTTTGCCTCCTCTTTCGATGAAAATCCGTGTAGCCGAAGCTGGAAAAACGAAGTTGAGGCTATGGTTTCCTGTCATTCTTGTTTGGATGCTTCTGCTGGTCCTGGCCATAGTTCTTTTTCCTTTAATTTTGCTTGCCTCTCTCATTCTCTGGCGGCAAGGCAATGGAAAAAAACTTCTGATGTTCGGACCGATATTCTTTTATTTACTCAGCACTCTACACGGCCTGAACATACAGACCGAAAGTATAGATAGTCAATTTTCAATCTCATTTCAATGAGGAGGTATACACATGAGTGAAGAAAGACGAAAAATCCTGGAAATGCTTTCCCAAGGGAAAATCGATATCGAGGAAGCAGAAAAGCTGCTGTCTGCGATTTCCGAACCTTCGAGTGAACCGGAACAAGGCGAAGTGCCGAAGAAAAAGGACTTCCCGAAGTACCTGAGGGTCGTCGTCGAGCCAGGCCCTGAAAGCGTTAAAGGCGAAAAGGTCAACATCCGTGTTCCTTTTAATCTGCTTCGTGCCGGAATCAAGCTGGCCTCTCTTGTTCCTGTGGATGTTCAGGGAAAAGTCAACGAACACCTGAAAGAAAGGGGAGTCAATTTAGACCTCTCGAATATTACCCCTGACAATCTGGAAGAACTGCTGGTACACCTGAATGATCTGACTGTGGACGTGGACAGCAAAGAGGAAAAAGTTCGGATATTCTGTGAGTGAATTAAGGAGAATATTATTATCCCCGCGCCCTTGAGTCGATTGATAAGCGCTCAAAAAACAGGGTTCTCTTGCGGGCAGGTCGCATAGACTCCATTCACACGATCTAATCGTTATTCTCGTATCCAGGAGGACGGGCGGCCTATTTTCCTCTTTTATTAAAGCAGAAGTACATTTCCCGGTCTCATCTTATAAATGGGTTGCGGCCACAGTCACAGCTTTTCCGGCGCAACTCATTTCACGTATTCAAGGCTACTTTGTCCAGGCATAACCGAGTTTCACGAAGAACGTCCTGTCAGTCTGTGTGATATCGATTCCTGTCCCACCAAAATAATTGTCTGAATACCCCAGGAAGAGCACTGTCTGGGGATTGAGCTTATAAGAAAACAGGAATTGAGTGAATATCGATTGCATTTTTGGATCCACCGGGAATACATAAAGGGCCGGATTCCTGGAAACATCATAGTACTGAACGATGGCACGGACAAACGTCTTGATGTTGAAATTAAAGACCAGCTTCACCTGGGAAAGGTTGGCCTCGTATATTTTATCCACTCCCAGGTTGAGGCGCTCGTAGGAGTGATTAATGTTGAGATTGATGTGCCGGCCGAAGCTGAATTCAGCAAAGGGGACAAGTCGTAAGGCATCGGCTTTCCTGGCGTTTGAATAATCCACACTGTCTCCGAATTGAGTGATGAGACGGAGGTGAACTCCATCGGCCGGTTTGAGCTCGTTCATCCAAGTGACCATATCTAACTCATAAATCTCATTCAAATAGCGCTGTTTCACGCGGTCGTAGGAAAGCGTGACGACTGATTGCAGCGGGCCAAAATACTGGGAAAATACAGAGATATTCTGGTCAGTCAAAGTGCCACTGTGGTCATAAACTTCTCCTCCTTGAGCTCCGAAAGAAAGCCTGGTGAACCAGCTGTCTCTTTTTCCCCAAACCATTCGCTGCAGAGTAATATCATATCTCCGGATATCCACACGAGGCACATATCCATAATCCGCGCGGAAGGTGGGATTCCGGTCTCTATATTGCAGTCCATAAAACCAGTTCCTTCCGATGTGAAGGAATGAAGCGTCAACCGCATCGCCGCCGAAATCACCGCTTCTCTGCGCGTACAGGAGAGCCGTGGCGTCCGTGTAATCCGTTTCTGAGTGAAGGTACTGGAAGCGCAATTCTTTTGTCCTGGAGAGACGGATGAAACCGTCCATTCCGCCCACATGGTTGTAATAGTCGTCAGTCATACGGCCAGTATACAGGATACCGACCTGGGAACCTCTTCCCACATCCCTGCGAAAGCGGAATACCCCGCTCATCACATCCTCATTGACAGAGCCTTGAGTGGAACCCTGGTTGGAGGGAAAAGTCAGGTTGTTGATCCTGTCGAAGGCTCCAAAAAATCCAAAGACATTCCTCCCCACTTTTCCGGTGAATTTGAATCCTCCATGCGGGTCAGCCACTGTCCGGGTGAACACAGCTTGAATCGGAGTCAGGAAGAAGTCGGCCCCTTCCAGAAAGAATGGCCTTTTTTCAGGGTAATACAGAGCAAACCGCGTGTTGACATCGAGCTGGGCCACGTCCGCCTCTACCTGAGAGAAATCAGGATTAACTGTGCCGTTGAGAATCAGGTTGGGAGTGATACTCCAGCGGAGTGATACCCCCGGGTCAACTTCCTCATCACCGGCCTGAAGTGATCCTCCTGGGAAAGGATCCCTTGTATCTGTGCGGTTCGCCGTCAAAGTCGGTGCGATCTCAATGTTTAAACCAGCTGTCATACCCTGGAGTCCCATGATCTTGTTCTGCTGGCAGAGAATACAGGCGACATCCCTCCTCCGCTTATGTGACGTCATTCTGTGGCGGACCGAACGCGGATAAGAGCGCTCCGCACCGAAGCCCCATGTTTGGGCCTCTGCGCTTTTGGCAAAACGGAGCTGGTTGAAGGGGATGGCTATCTCAACGGCATAGCCCCATCCAGTGATTCTCCCTTTTGATTTCCAGATAATATCCCAGGAAAAATCTTCGTACCCTTCTGCTTCACTGAAATTCGCATCGGCCTGGACGCCGAGAGGATTGACCCTGAACTGGAATCCCCTCCGCTCATCATTAAACGTGTCGATCATGAAGGTGACGTGGTCATCCTGGATAAACGTGTCTATCACATCCCTGTCCATCAGATGCGCCCGGATTTTCGAAGGCTCCGGGTCATAGCAGCGGAATCCGACATAAAAAAACTTCTTATCGAACGTAACCAGACAGTCCGTATCCACCGGAGCCGGGATGTTATCTCCGGGAAGCCATTCATAAGGAAGCTTGATGACAGCCGCATCTTCCCATGCTTGCTCATCCAGCACACCGTCCACCTTAATCTCTGATGTGGCCGTAGAGATTGTGTAATGGACGGCCTCGATTTTTTCCTTTTTTTCTGGTTTTTCCTGCGTTTCCTGGGCTAAAGGAGCCGCAAACCCGGATAAACTCACAAGCAAAACCACCCCGAATATCATCGCTTTCTTTAAACATATGAATTTCGTCATTCTGCTCTCCTCTCTATGATTTATGAAACTTCCTTCATCATTCTAAAAACCTTTGCGCCTATTCCCGAATAGGCCTTTTCATGCTGGCCTGGAAAATCATTTGAGCCAAAACGAGCCTTTTGAAGTGAACTCATGCAATCTCCATGCCAAAATTTTTAACCCGGGAGTCGAACCTTTAACCCAAATAGATTTCTTCTCACTAAAGCCGATAAACCTGCATATAAATTTTCCTGTGCATCCGTGAAACCTAAAATCCAGAGGAAAACTCAAAGCCAGCCGCTGTCTGCCACCGTTTTTTCTTCTCTATCAATCAGTTCACGCAAATGAACAGGCATTCGGTTATTTATACGAAAAAAGGTGTCCAAGAGTTGTCAGAGTAAAATAATTTTACAGCATGAGTCTGAAACGGACATCTTTCATAAAGAATTATTTTAGTTAAAAATATAAATTTGAGATTTTATCAGTAATAGACAAATGTTCGAGTTTAATGCCTCTATTAAAATATTTTTAGTGCTTCCCTTTCTTCAAGTGATTTCTTTCCAGAATGAAAAAAAATCAATTCGGGATTGAGAAGGAATAGAAACTCTAAACAGGAACACAACTTAAAATCGGACAGATTATTCAGCTCAGGCTGGCCCCCAGTGCATCAAAACTGGCGGGATGAGGGAAAGGAAACCAAAAATCATCCAGATGATGAGAAGCGGAATGAGCCATTTCGCCCATTTCTCCCATTTCAGTCTGGCAAGCCCCAGGACTCCCATGGTCACGCCTGATGTAGGGAGCACAGGATTGATGTATTCAGCCAGTTGAAAAGCAAAAACCGTCGTCTGTCGAGTTATCCCCACCAAGTCTCCAAGGGGAGCCATGATCGGCATGGTCAAAGCGGCTTGGGCTGTCCCCGAGTGGACGAAGAAATTAATGATACACTGACAGATGAACATCAGCTGGGAAGAGATGATCGGATGGAAATTCGAAATAGCTTTGGCCATGTAGAAGAGTGTAGTATCCAGGATCTTCCCGTCCATGGCCACAACCAGGATAGCTCGCGCACAACCGATTATCAGGGCTGCATTGATCATATCCTTGGCTCCATCTACAAAAGACCTTGCCAGCTCTTCGGACTTCAGCCTACCGACAATTCCAGAAAGGAGGCCCAATGCCAGAAAAAGGCCCGCGATCTCATTGATGTACCATTTGTAGTGAAGAATCCCAAAAACGAGAAGAGCCATCCCCAAAAGGAAAAGAATGAGCACTCGCTTGTGAGTCCCTGTGAGCTTAATCTCTTCCTTATTCGCAATATCCAGATCCAAGCTCTTTTTTCGTTCCTGGTCCTCGTTATAAGTAGGGCTGATTTTCGGATTCTTCAGAACCCGTGAAGCGTAACGCATGACAATGAAGACGGCAACCGCCGTTCCCAAGGCCCAGATGATTATCCGGTAGCCCATACCAGAATAAAGGGGAAGCCCGGCAATCCCCTGAGCAATGCCGACTGTGAACGGATTGAAAAAAGCTCCTGCAAAACCGGCAGCCGCTCCGACAAAAGGAATGGAAACGCCTACAATGGTGTCATAACCAAGAGAAAGGGCAAGAGGAACAAAGATGAGCACGAAAGGCATTGTCTCTTCGCACATACCGAAGATCGCTCCTCCCAGAGAAAAAATTACCATAGTGACAGGAATCAACAGTACACGCAGCGCCTTGCTCTCGCCGAATTTCAGAGCAAGGTTGTTGATAAAAGCCGTAATGGCTCCGGTTTTCTGGATGACGGCAAAAGCTCCTCCCACTACAAAGATGAAAACGATAATGTAAGAGGCTTCCATAAAGCCTTTGATCGGAGATATGAACAGAGCTCCTATTCCCTGAGGCTGCCGTTCGATAAAATGGAACGAATCTGCTACTGGGATTGTCCGCCCCTCCTTTTCCACCCTCTCGTATGCGCCTCCAGGAACAATCCAGGTAGCAATGACGGTCAAGACTACCATCGCGTAAATCAAGACAAGAGTATGAGGCAGTTTGACCTTTTTCAACTTCATTATTTTATGATCCTTTTTGTCTTCAGGTCGAACCAGTCTCCGTTTTTGAGGATGTGCATAATGAAGTTCGAACCACCGATGACGAGGGAGGGGCTGAACTGAATCTGAGCCTGGGATGCATCGTAGACGACGACACTCAGCTCTCCCAAAACCTCAAATGTATCATCCGGATTGACGACGATCGCCGTCGACTCGTCAATCCCGATTCCGAGAAACTCCGGGTTCTCCGCCACCAGGCTGATGAGCCGGTTGTGCCGCTTCCGCCTGACAAAATGCTGGTCGATGATGGCGCTCTGGATAAATCCGAATCCTCGGATAGTGACAACATTATCAGCTTGAAGAGTCTCAAACGCATGCCCTTCCTTCACTTCTCTTTTCTCATCGCCTGTGATCATGACTTCACTCATCACCGCAGCACCAGCGCTAGTTCCGCCGATCACAGCTCCCTTCCTGTAGAGCTCGAGAAGCTTTTTGTGAACGGGTGTATCGATGAGAACCGCGGTCAAGCGAGACTGAACTCCTCCGGAAAAAAATACTCCGCCAACATCATCCAAAATCGCAACTCTTTCCTCTGAGAGAGCCTGCTCCCTAGTCAAGATATGGAATTCCACATCTCTTGCTCCTAGCTCTTTTAACCTCTTTTCTTGCTCAGGGCCGACTTCGGTGGGCACACTGCTGGCCATGGGAAAGATAACAATCTTCCCGCTGTTGATTTTTTGAGCCAAGTCGATAAATTTCTTCATCATGCTTACTGGCCGACGCCCCCCTCCAATGACGAAAAGATGACCTTTCTCCTTCGAAAATGCAGGAAGAGAAATGATCAAGTAAAAGCTGAGGAAAAGGATGAATGTTTTTTTCATTTCTGCTGACTTCTCCTTTTGTCAATTCACACTGAAAATAATCCTCCAGCGGAAGAAAACAAATTATAATACCTAGACTTCGCAATAACAATTAAAACATCACAGACAAAGCATAATGCTTTTTCCTCCCTATTCCTTAAATTTCGAAGGCTGCATTTGCAATAAATTCTGTCTTTTAGCCATGAACATACAGGTTTAAACTCCGCGTTTTCTTTATAATTTTAGCTGGAACTCTTTTCGAATCCATGTTAATAAAGAACAAAACAGAAAATCAGGAAAGGGTCATCATGAAAGGACAAAAGATTCTCACGCTTTCTTTAATGCTTTACCTCCTGGCGACTTCGACTGCCTGTGTTAATTCACGGACAGAAGCAAAGAAAGAGACACTTCTCATTCCGGGGATCACAGAGTCAGTGGAAATCATCAAGGACCGCTGGGGGATCTCCCATGTTTTCGCCCAGAACCAAAAAGACCTCTTTTTCGCTCAGGGATTCAACGTCGCCAGAGACAGGCTTTTCCAGCTCGAAATCTGGCGGCGCCAGGCTACAGGAACACTGGCTGAAATCCTGGGAGAAAAAGCGTTGAACCGGGATATCGGCGCCCGTCTCCTCAAAGCCCGGGTGGATATGAAAAAAGAGATTGACCACTATCATCCCCAGGGCCAAGAGGTCATCACTTCTTTCGTCAGGGGAATCAACGCCTATATCGACTTCGTTAAACAGAATGCGGATCTTCTTCCTCTTGAGTTCCGCCTCCTGGGCATCAAACCAGAGCACTGGACTCCAGAAGTCGTCGTCTCCCGCCATAACGGGCTCTTCCGCAACTGCGGCTCCGAGGTTTCGATGGCCAGAACAATCAGAATCCTGGGTGCGGACAAAACAGAAAGGCTGCTGGACCTCAACCCTCCTGACTCTTATCTTAAACTCCAAAATGGAGTGGACCTTTCCCTGATTTCCCGGGATATCCTGGAGCTCTATTCTGCATCTCGTTCACGCGTCAGGTTTGCGCCAGAGGACATAGCCGATTCTTCATTCAGGGCAGATCAATCCCTGACTCATCCCGGATATCTTCTTCTCGCTCCTTTTGAGCGCATCCGTCAGACAATGGACCTGGGCAGCAATAACTGGGTCGTGAGTGGAAAAATCACCGCAACCGGTCTTCCGATGATGGCCAATGACCCTCACCGCAGCCAGCAGATCCCTTCGCTCAGGTACTGGGTGCATCTGGTTGCGCCGGGTTGGAATGTCATCGGCGGCGGCGAGCCTGCCCTGCCGGGAGTATCCATCGGCCACAATGAACACGGAGCCTGGGGACTCACCATTTTTGCCATAGACCAGGAAGACCTCTATGTTTACGAGACCAACCCCACCCATCCCAACCAGTATCTCTACAAAGGAACATGGGAAGAGATGAACGTGATTCAGGAAAGCATCCGTGTGAAGGGTCAGTCTTCCGTAACCGCTGACCTCAAATTCACACGACACGGGCCGGTTCTCTACGAAGACAAAAACAACCATAAAGCCTATACCCTGCGGGCAGCCTGGCTTGAAATCGGTGGGGCTCCTTACCTCGCCAGCTTGCGGATGGACCAGGCCAGGAACTGGGAGGAGTTCAGAGAAGCCTGCAGCTATTCTCATACTCCCTCAGAAAACATGGTCTGGGCAGACATTCAGGGAAACATCGGATGGCAGGCTGTCGGCATAACCCCCCAGCGTAAAAACTGGAACGGACTCCTTCCAGTGCCCGGCAACGGCCTGTACGAATGGGAGAGCTATTTGCCGATTAAACAACTTCCTCATGTCTATAATCCTGAACAGGACTTTTTTGCCACGGCAAATCAGTATAATGTGCCTGAAGGATATCCTCATATCCTTGGACTCCAGTGGTCAGATCCCTTTCGTTTCCTCCGGATAAATGAATTCCTCAGCGCGAAGAAAAAATTAACACTGAAGGATATGATGAACCTCCAGCAGGATGAGTTTTCCATCCCGGCCCGGACACTCGTTCCTCTTCTGAAAGGGCTTCATTCAAACGAGGCCAGAGTTCAGAAGGCCATGGAGATGCTTCTAGCCTGGGATTATGTCATGGACAAGGATTCTATCCCAGCATCGATCTATGCGAACTGGGTGCGGAGCCTCACGAGAAACGTCTGGGAGAAATACATCCCGGAAAAAGCGCGGAAAGTCTTTTCCTCCGGTTCGCGGAAAAAGATGATCGACATTCTCCTCTCGCCCGATGAACATTTCGGACCCGAGCCTGCGGCTTGCCGGGATTCAATTTTGATCCAGAGCCTTGAAGAAGGAGTCTCGGACCTTGTCGAAGGCCTGGGACCGGATATGAACAAATGGCAGTATGGACAGGAAAAATTCCATCATGTGACGATCCGCCACATGCTCAGCCGCGCCGTAAGCGAGGAACTCCGCGCACAGCTTGACGTCGGACCCCTGCCGAGAGGGGGGAACAGCTACACGGTGAATAATACCTCGAGTGGAGACAATCAGACATCCGGCGCTTCTTTCCGGATCATCGCCGATCTCAGCGACTGGGACAGCTCCCTCGGGACCAACAGCCCCGGGCAATCCGGAAATCCTAACAATCCCCATTATGCTGACCTGTTTGAGATGTGGGCCAGAGGAGAGTACTTTCCTGTCTATTTCTCAAGAAAGAGGATCGAATCAGCCGCAGAACAGACGACCGTCCTGAAGCCAAAAAAATGATTTCGGGGTTTGTATTCTTCGATTCAACTCTTTTCCTCTTTGGCGCATATCCTTCCTCTTTCCAGGTGGCAATCTTTCTGGCCCTGACTCATCCATGTTTCGAATTGTCTCTCTGATAAAATCCCTTTTTTTCCTGATACTGAAGAGTTAAAATAAAAAAAATCAGAAGAAAGGAGTAGATGTTCCGATGAATAGAGAGGACGTCATTCAAAGATTGAACACCCACAACTGGACTCCAGAAAAAGAAAAAACCGGCATCCTACTCATCGACCTTCAGGAATATTTCCGCGGGATCATCCTTCCTGTTCTCGGCAATATAGAAAAAATCATAGACACTGCCCGGCAGAAGCGCCTGCCGCTGTTTTTTACCCAACACGGCCATGAATCCACAGAAGAATCTGGTATGCTCGGCCAATGGTGGACTGACCTAATCATCAAGGGAAGCGATGAGGCCCGTCTTCTCCCCGAATTGGAAATGAGTTCGAAAGACATAATCATCCCAAAGACAACCTACAGCGCACTCCACAAAACCGGACTTGAGGAAAAATTAAAAGAGCACGACATCCAAGACTTAGTCATAGGCGGCGTCATGACCAACCTCTGCTGCGAGACCACAGCGAGAGACGCGTTTGTCAGGGATTACCGCGTGTTCTTTCTTGCGGACGGAACGTCCACTGTGAGCGAAGATTTCCATCTGGCCACGCTCAAAAACCTTTCCTACGGCTTTGCCACACTTTTGACCTGCAATGGATTCATAGACATTGTGAAAAACTGGTAAGAGTGTTTTTCTTGCGTCATCCTTTCAGATTACAAAAAATTATCACCGGTCCATCCTAACCTGTAATATTCATAAAATCTGCCGAACCCTTATTCATTCTTCTAAAAAAGGGACAGTCCCTCTCTTCCTTAATAAAAAGACTGAAAGGGACAGTCCCCATTTTCTTTAAGTCGGCATCTTTTGTAAATAATGCAGGTTTAATAATTCTTGACAATTAGTGCCCTCAGGCTTATTATTTTATTGGTGGTCATATGACCACTACTATTGGTCATATAAATTATTTTATTGGTTTGGAAGCTAAATATGTTCAAAGGTATATTTGGTTCAGAAAATAAAGGTAAAATTCTATTGTACATTTATACACATGGCGAATCTTACCCGAGAGAAATCGCCAAAATACTCGGCCTGTATTTGAATGGAGTTCAAAAACAACTATTGAACATGGAAAAAGATGGAATTCTCTACAGCAAACTTAAAGGAAAAGTTAGATTGTTTGGATTGAACCCGAGATATCCGTTCAAAAGAGAACTGGAATCACTATTTGAAAAAATTCTAAAATTCATTCCGGATGAAGAGAGAAAAAGAATCTATCTTCCACGGTTAAGACCCCGCAGAACGGGAAAACCCTTATAAGATAAAAAGCCATGAAATTAAAGGGATTATCATTAAAAGATTTGGCTATATTCATTTCCGGTTATCTTCTAAAAAATGGAATTGAGGTTATTTTGACTGGGGGAGCATGCGTCGTCATTTATACGAATAACAAATATATGTCTTATGATTTAGATTTCGTTTTAACTTCCTCTGATAAGCAAAGAGAATTAAAACAATTACTCTTGGATCTTGAGTTTTATGAAGAAGATAGATACTTCAAGCACAATGATACGGAATATTTCATAGATTTTGTTTCTCCCCCGCTTTCTATCGGAGAAGAACCTGTAAAGGAAATTTCAGAAATCATAAAAGGGGGAAATGTATTAAAGCTATTATCTCCGACAGAATGCGTCAAAGACCGCTTAATAGCTTTTTATCACTGGGACGATAGACAAAGTTTAGAGCAAGCGATTTCAGTCTACAGAAATAATAAAGTTGATTTAAAAGAAATAGAGAGATGGTCAGAAAATGAAGGCATGAGCGCTAAATATAATACATTCTTAGCAAGAGTTGAACATACATAATACAAGGCAGTTATCCCTCAGTGCAGGATTATTAGGAAGAACGATTTCAAGAGAAATTTTATGATAGACGCAAAGCAGTCAATTCATGAAAAAGAATAGTTTGAATCTCCATTTTCATCCTTCTCCCTGTTTTGTCTATTCTTTACATTGAGAATATCCATCTAATCTCAAGATGAGAAGAAAGATCAGTTTCAACTTACTTTTCCTGATCATAATGACTACTTCGTCTCCTCCTGAATCCATTCCTTGATCTCCACGACAGATGGGATGCGGCCCTGGGATTTGACCGTGTTGTCGATGACCAAACCCGGAGTGGAAAAAACACCGTAGGAAGAAATCTCCTTAATGTCTTTCACCTTCTGGACGTCAGCGGCCATGTTGAGCTCTGCCAGAGCGTTCATCGTCCTCTTCATGACCTCATCACAGCGGGGACATCCCATTCCCAGAATCTTGATTTCCATTTCTTCTCCTTATACCTAACTCAAAAGATTCCCGTAAATCATGCCTGTCGCAGTGGCCATAACAACGACAAGACCGATATAAACAAGAGTTTTTTTTGTGCCGATTATGCTCCTGATAACCAGCATGTTGGGAAGCGACAGCGCTGGACCGGCCAAAAGAAGCGCCAGTGCAGGACCCTGTCCCATTCCCGAACCGATCAGGCTCTGAAGGATCGGAACCTCAGTCAATGTGGCAAAATACATCAGGGCACCGGCCACAGAGGCAAAAAGAGTGGCTCCCAGAGAATTTTCTCCCACAAGGTCGGCCACCCAGCGACTGGGGATCAAGCCTTCATGACCCGGCCTTCCGAGCAAAAATCCTGAGATTAAAACGCCTGCGAACAGGAGAGGAAGGATTTGTCTTGTGAAAAACCAGGTCGAACTCTTCCACTCCTTGCGTTCTGATGTTTTAAACCATCTCCAGGTCATCCAGATAATGACCAAGAGGAAACCTCCGCCGATGAGCCATTTTGCCCTATAGATAATTTGCCAGAACCCGATGTTTCCATCCGCACTTCCCCAGTTGATGAAGATGAGAAATCCGATCATCGAAGCAAAATAGAGAGCGGTTTTCCACAGCGGCCTCTCTGTTTTAGATTCCTGAAACTCAGAGAATCCCCCAGCATCCTGCCTGTCTTTCTCATCTCTTCGGAAAATCAGGTGCATCAGCAGGCCGATGACGACCGCGAACACCACCGCTCCAACGGCCCTGGCCAGGCCCAGCTTGTAGCCCAGAACCTTGGCGGTCAGGATGATCGCCAGGACATTGATCGCAGGCCCGGAATACAGGAAAGCTGCCGCCGGGCCGATACCCGCTCCGCGAGAGTAGATTCCGGCAAAAAGAGGGAGCACGGTGCACGAACATACGGCCAGAATGGACCCTGAAACAGATGCCACACTGTAGGAGAGTATCTTCTTTGCCCGAGCACCAAAATATTTGATGACCGATGCCTTGCTGACAAACACCGAAATGGCGCCGGCGATGAAAAAAGCGGGAACAAGACAGAGAAGGACATGATCGCGGGCATACTCTTTTAAAAGAGCGAATCCTTCGATGAGCCCGTTCTGGAAGCGCACGTTCTCCACGGGAAGCCAGAATGCGGCAAGGAACACAGCGATCAGGATCAAAAATATTTTCCAATCTTTCATGATTGACTCATTTCCTTTATGCACTGCTTGATGATCCGGCTCAGCCGCATATCTTTACTCTATCGGTTATCTTGGCCTTTTTCCGGTCGGCTTGGATCTGGGAGTCATCTTCAAGGGAAAAGCGGATGAGCTTCAAGATTTCTAGGACAAAAGGAATTCGGCTTTTTCCCGGAAGGGAGTAATTGACCCATTTCCCCTCTTTTCTATCCTCAATGAGGTCAGCTTCATGAAGAAGACTAAGATGCTTGGAGACCGTGGAAGGGGCAAGGTTCAGGACATCCGTTATTTCGCAGACGCACATCGCCTTGACTTCCAGCATCTTCATGATCCGCAGCCTGTTTCTATCGCCCACGGCTTTAAATATTTTTAAATGCTGTCTCATGGTCAAGTCCTTTGTTATTATATTTCGCCAATTGACGAATTATAATAACACAGATTTCAACAGATTTCAATAAAAAAAATGGCCCGCCAGAGTTATTCGTGGTGGCTCCCCTGAAGTGAGATTAGGATTTAATCTTTCTTCCCTGACTTATCTTATTCGATTTGAAAAGGTAAACCTTATCGAACTGAAACCAGACGAACTTATCCCCTATTCTCTATAAATCTTCAATGGAACTTTTTAAGATATGGTTTTATTCGGAAAAGCCCCCTCCGCTCTCGACGGAAAGTCAAACGCCCAGGAATGGCAGTCCGGCTCCGACTACAACAATGAAGAAAAAAGACAAAGCTCCTCTAACTTTCTTTCCCCTGTTGGATTTGCGGATTGAATATCTTGACGGATTCGTCATTCAACAGGATGATAATTGAATAAACACCCAGCGCTGTTCCCAAAGGAAACCAGATCAGGTTAAAGAAAGAGACGACTAAAGCCAGGATTCGCCCCCATTCTTTCCTCTTTATCAAACCTACCCCGGCGATTATCTCGGGGATAGAGAAGAAAGCGATAATTCCGCCTGCCCAGACACCGACAATTCTGAGAATCTGGGACGCCTCCCAATCCACATCCGGAATATAGGAAATTCCGAAGAACAGCCAGAAAGTAAAGAGGCCGATAAGAATACCCAACGCTCCGGAAACAATCCATAAAACGGAAATGACATCAATATGCTTATTCATCCTTTCCTCCCCTGGTGTTATTCATAGACAACGGCTGTCCCGTTGGCGCTCACCATGAGCATCCCCCCGGCCTGTCCGACGCTTATGGTCTCGTAATCCAGGTCCACTCCAATAACCGCATTTCCACCCATGGCTTTGGCCTGCGCCTGCATCTCTTCGAGGGCAATTTCCTTTGCCTGGCGGAGTTCTTTCTCGTAGGCCGCTGACCTTCCGCCGACGATGTCCCTGATGCCTGCAAAAAAATCCTTGAAGATATTGGCACCCAGGATGGCCTCACCTGAAACCAATCCCAGGTATTTTTTAATCTTCTTTCCCTCAATGCTAGGAGTCGTAACGATTAACATGGTTCCTCCTTTCTCATAAATAATACAGATTGGCTTTCTTTTTTATTCATACGATATTTCTATCTTCTCGTTCCTTGTATTCCGCTCCAGAGTATACGATTTTTTTATAACCGAAATCAATCCAATCCTTTTTGCTTCAGACGTGAAACCGAGTACTGAAAATCCCAAGATAAGGAGAGAAATAGCAGTCAAAAGTCAGAAAATTCTTCTACAGAAAAAGGTGGCAGGCCGCTTTTTCTGTCGGGATTGTCCCTTTCAGTCCTTCTTTAGATAAGAGAGGGACTGTCCCCTTTGTTACAGAAAAAACATCCTGATCCTTTTTTCCGTGAATAAGCCAGATTCTTTAAACAACGGCTGGGTTTCAAAGAAAAATAAACCTGAGAAGGAAATAAATCACGACAGTGAACAGGCCTGCAGCAGGGAGAGATATAATCCAGGCTGAAAAAATCTTCTTGATCACATCCAGGTTAATCGCAGAAATCCCGCGCGCCAGTCCGACTCCGATGATGTTACCCACTGCCACGTGTGTGGTGGACACAGGCATCCCCAACCTCGAACAGAGGAGTACAGTCGTGGCTGTCCCGAATTCTGCGGAAAAACCCCGCGTGGGCGTGATGGAAGTGATTCTCTCTCCCACTGTCTCCATCACACGGTGACCCCACATATAAACTCCAAAGGCGAGGCCTGCGCCCCCAAGGAGCAATAATTCAATCGGCACAGAGACACTCATTTCGACTTCCTGAGTCTGGAGGACAGCCCAAATGGCTGCCACAGGACCGATAGCATTGGCCACATCATTGGCGCCATGAGAAAATGCCTGGTAGCTAGCTGATAGAACCTGAAGAGGATTGGCCATCTTTTCAACCTGGTAGTACGGGTCTTCCTCTCTCTCCTTGTACCTTTGGAGAAGAAACTTTCCGATGAAATACCCTGCAACTCCAAGGCCCAGTGAAATGAGAAGCGCCTCTTTTAAAGGGAGGTCCAAATGAAGATTTTTCAGTCCTTTAAAAATTATAGACAGAGATAGAATGAAGACAACAATTCCTGCAAAAAAAGGGCCAATTTTCCGTGTTTGAGCAATAGGTTCTTTTGAACTTAAAATAAATTTTTTAATGATTGAAAATATTGTAAAAGCAATGATACCTCCAAAAACAGGAGAAATA
>Ga0209636_10001338_pt1 | contig 24750 bp, 36 predicted proteins | sample DeeMarSWOR152_54_FD_187464 | JGI IMG/M metagenome (GOLD analysis project Ga0209636, IMG submission 187464) | Marine sediment microbial communities from White Oak River estuary, North Carolina - WOR-1-52-54 (SPAdes) (version 2) | ecosystem: Environmental > Aquatic > Marine > Intertidal zone >...
CCTGAGGGCCAGTATCGAGGACAACCAGCATTTTACGACAAGGACAGCCAGCAGACTTGATGAGCTGGAGAAACAGGTCACGGTAAGACTCGATGACCTGGAGGCCAAACTCGATCGTCCGCCCACCACAGCTGAAGAAATCAAGGAGACATCATCGCAATCGCCTCCTCCGAGTCAGCAGGTCGCAGCCCCTCTGCCTGTCGAAGAGAAAAAACCGGTAACTCCAGAAGCCCCACCCGGCAAGGTCTCTTCGGATGTTGAAAAGGAGTATCATAAAGCCTATGAGGCTTTCCAGGCGGGCAATCTCGATGAGGCGCAAGACCGGTTTCTCTCTTTCTTGAAAAAGTATTCGGACACCCCATTGTCGGATAATGCCCAGTTCTGGATCGGGGAGATCCATTTCAAGGAGCATCATTATGAGGCAGCAATCCTTGCCTACGAAGAGGTCATCAATAAGTATCCCGGTAGCAACAAACGCCCTGATGCCATCCTCAAACAGGGATTGGCCTTTCTGGAACTCGGGGATAAGATCGACGCAAGGATTATTCTGGAAAACCTGGTCAAGGAATACCCCAAAACAGAGCAGGCAAGAATTGCAAGAAACAAGCTAAAGACCCTGAAGTAAATAACTGCTCTTTTCTTTTCGGTCCTCCCTTATCCGGGTTCCGTTGAAAACAGTCAGGAGAAACTTTTTTGCTTTGATCCAGTCTATCCAGTCCTACCCGACAGCCCTAGTCCTCTCCCTGGGGTTCCGTCCTAGGAGTAAACTGGGGTATAATTCTACCTTGACAGCGAGTACCTGGAAGGCGAATGGCCAGGGTTTCGTGGCTCGTCTTGCGGTAGAGCTTGCGGGCCGGTGTTCGAGACGGAATCGATGAGCGAGGGGAAATGAGGACCCTCATCCCATCGCCTTCTTGGTGTGTCTTAGTCCTCGAGTAAGGGGATGATCACTCTCCATGGAAATAGCTGACACAGCTCGGTTCCTGAGAAGGGTTCCTCTCTTCAGTTCTCTGTCCGATGAGGCTAGAGAAGAAATCTCTTCACGGCTCCTGCTTGAGGAGATCCCCGAGGGACTCACAATCACGGAGAGAGACCTCCTTGTGGCCTGTCTGTATGTGGTGAAATCAGGCCGTGTCCAGGCTGTGGAAATCAATGAAGAGGGGGCGGAGATTACCCTTGCCGAGTATCTTCCCGGCGACTACTTCGGAGAGATCTCCCTCCTCACAGGGGAGCCAAGCGCTGTGACAACGAGGGCGATGGAGAACACGGAGGTTTTCGTTCTCTTCAGAACACATTTCGATGAGGTCCTGAGGGAAAACCCCTCCATCAACCGGCATTTCATCAATCTCCTTTCCGAAAGGCTCCGAAGAGTAAGTGACCAGGTCGAGCAAGCCCGAGACAAAGAGATAGCCTTCAACCGATTCCTTCATTACGAACAGGAGTTTCAACACAGTGAGCTGGTCGGTCAGTCTAAGAGAATGAAGGAGGTTTTCGACTTTATCGAGAGGAGTGCGTCTCATGACCGGCCCATTCTGATTCGGGGTGAACGAGGTACGGGCAAGGAACTCGTGGCCAGAAACATCCATCAAAAGGGTCCGAGAAGGGATGAGCCTCTCATTCCTCTTAGTTGTGCGAATCTTGCTGAAGAGGCCTGGGGGTCTGAGTTGTTTGGACACGAAAAGGGAGCCATCCCCTCTGCAACGGCCAGTCGGTTGGGCTATGTGGAGCTGGCGCACAGGGGAACACTCCTGTTGAAGAATGTGGATAGACTGCCCCACGACAGTCAGCGAATGCTTGCTGAATTTCTCGATCAGGGACGTTTTCGGCGTCTTGGCGGACAAGAGATCCTCAAAGCTGACGTCAGGGTCATTGCCACCACGGAAAGAGATCTTGACCAGATGGTCAAAAGAGGGGATTTCTACGGCGAGCTATACAGGGTCCTCAAGAAGAATACCATCGAGCTGGCACCTCTAAGGAATCACAAGAGGGACACCCCCGTTTTAGTGAACCACTTTATCGCCAAAACGGCCAAGCGGACCGCAACCGGTGATAAATCCATTACCCCCGAAGCGATGAACATGCTCCTGAGTTACGACTATCCCGGGAACGTTGCCGAACTGGAAAGCGTGGTCGAACGTGCCGTTACCCTTGCGTCCGGTGACGTCATTGATACGGACCAGATCTATTTGAGACTCCCCCACCGCACCAAGCGGGCCCGGTACAATCTGCTGAGGAATAGATTTATTTGGGCCTATTTTCAGAGCAGTTGGTATCCAATTGCCGTGCGATCCTTCACCATCGTTTTCTTCGCAGGTATTCTCTATTCTCTGTTCTTCGGAAATCAACAGGCCCATCGCAACCTGGGAAACATACTTGTCCTTTCCATCTGGTGGCCATCTCTCTTTCTCTTCTGTTTTTTTGCCGCCAGGAGCTGGTGTGCCATTTGTCCGATCGGTTCGCTGTCCGGCTTTATCCAGCGCTTTGTGAGTCTTCGACTCCCTTTACCCAACTTCTTCAAGAAAACAGAGCTGTGGATCCCCGCCTTTCTCTTCGTCTTGATCCTATGGGTCGAACGAGTGACTGAGGCCCACAGCTTCCCCAGGGCAACCGGATATGTGCTTCTTGCCATCACTCTGGGAGCCATTGTCATGAGTGTCATCTTTGACCGGAAGGTCTGGTGCCGCTACATCTGCGCCCTGGGCAACATGTGTGGGACGTATGCCATGACCTCCATGCTCGAGGTCAGGGCCAACGCCGATGTGTGTCTGAATCAATGCAAAACCCATGAATGTTTCAAAGGGGGCAGAGTAGACGGCTGCCCCATGTTTCGACATGCCCTTTTCCTGGAGGAGAATCAGAGTTGTCGGGTCTGCACATATTGTGTGAAGAATTGTCCCTACCGCGCCGTCCAGATCAATTTGAGGCCTCCTGGACAGGAACTTTGGACCGTTCAAAAACCTATTGCCGGCGGGGCGTTCTTTTCGATCCTTCTGGCAACCCTAGTCTTTGCCGCGATCATTCCGGACTTCCCTGGTTTTGAGACTTCCATGCAACGGGTTTTACCTTTCCTTCCGGACCTCTACATGGCACCGTTCACAGCTCTCATGATCATCGTGGTCCTGGTCGCCCTAATTGCGTTCTGGTTAGGAGAGTCGATTTTCAATAACAGGGAAAAAAATCCGGCACACTTCGCCAGATACAGTTTCGCCTTTATTCCAATGGCTCTGTGCACGCATTTTGCCAATCAGCTGCGGTACCTTCCGGGTGTCGAGGGGTTATCCATCCAGCTTGCTGAGAGAGTAGAAGGCTCTACGGCTGTGTTTGCCAGCTTCCATATCATTTGGCCCCTCCAGATTGTCCTCGTTGTTCTTGGTCTCCTCTGGTCCGTCTTTGTTGTTTACAGGAATTTTTCCCGGGACCGTAAAGAAAGGGTTTCTGGAGACCTTCGCCCCGCCCTCTACACGCTTGGCCTCATCGGTTTTTATGGAGCGGCCCTGTTCTCTATTTTTATGGCCCTCGGCCGTGTGCTCTGACGTCCCCCTTCATTTTCCGCTTGCACGAACAGATAAAAGATGTAATAATCTCTGCCTGAAATGAAACAGACTCATTGGGAAGGAAGATGAGGATGGGGCGGGGTTCTGATTGTCTCGTGGAGAGGATGGATCCTGGCGAGAAGGCGGTCGAAAAAAGGCAAGGAGTAGAGAGGGGAGCTTTTTTTTGGGACATTTTGTGAAGGGAGGTACAAATTGAAATTCCTAAAGGTCCCGGAGGCCACGATCAGAAGGTTATCGCGGTATTCCAGATGTCTCGAGAATCTCGTTCGAAAGGGTGAAAAAGTCGTTTCCTCGGCTCAACTCGCGGCTCATTGTGGCGTCAACGCGGCTCAAGTTCGAAAAGATCTTGCCTATTTTGGTGAGTTCGGGATTCGGGGAGTGGGGTACTACGCCACCGAATTGATGCATGACATCAAGAGAATCCTGGGACTGAACAAGGAGTGGAGAATGGCGATCGTCGGAATCGGAAACCTCGGTTCCGCTCTCCTTCTATACAAGGATTTCTTAAAACAGAATTACAAGATCGTTGCCGCCTTCGATATTGACCCACCAAAAGTCATAGGTAGGGTGTCGGAAAAGCTGGGAAAACCTATAGAAATCCTCCATCCGGATCGAATGGAGGAGATTGTAAAAGAAAGAAATGTCGAGGTTGGTATCATCACCACACCTGCCTCGGAAGCCCAAAAAGCGGCAGACCAGATGGTAGAGGCTGGGATCAGGGGGATACTCAACTTTGCCCCTGCCCAGATTAATGTCCCTGAAGGCTTCATTTTGAAAAACGTCTTTTTCACGACGGTACTCGATAATTTAGCTTATCTCCTGTCCAGTGCGAAGGAGATCAAAAAAACCGTCCCTGGTCAGAGGAACCGCTCCGAGACGGATGCAGACGAGAGTCTTCACGGTGAACGTGGAGGTGGCTTGTCATCTGGTTAGGGAGATCTGTGGGGCTTCAAGGGGCCCACGGATCCTCATGATAACGGGTCCGGATTGGCCTTTCTTTTGGCCAAGGAGAGCCTGCATTACAGGGTAGCGGTCCATGAGTCTTTTTGCCGGTGCTAGCTCGAGACGGCACGTCGCGTTGCTTTGGGGAAAGGGATTTCGAATCGCCACACTTCCTGTCAGCGTTGCGTTCAGATCCCGTCCTGCAACGGAGATCTCCTCCAGATCGATCCTCTCTCCATTCCAGGTCAGCTGACCTTCTATCCTCCCCAAATCGAGAGGTGACAAAGTCAGGCCAGCGAGCCGAAGATTTTCGATTCTTCCATCTCGTAGCTCAAATGAGGCCTCTCCCTCAAGCCTCTCCCCAGCACTCTCCCACAGGACTTCTCCACTGGCAACACCCCCAAACGAGGCCTCTTCCATCCAAAGGAGGGGAAACCCATCGATCTGAATGCCGTTCCACTCGCCGAGGCCGTGATGGGCTTTTCTCTCTATGCCAAGCTCTGTGTGAAAGGAGCCCCCCATGACGGTCCCATGCGATGTCACTGAGAGTCGGCCGACTAGAAGGGATAGAGGACGGACCTGAATGACCCAATCCTGAATCTCGACAAAAGGAAGAGCCTTTTGCTTCGGGTATGATAGCCCCACTCGGGCCCACCGAATGCCAAAAAGCCGGATGTCTGTGCCGGAGGCCTGAGTGACCAGGTTGGTTCTCTGTTCGAGGGTGTACAGAATTCGCCTGCCGAGCGCCTCGTAGGGAAAAAGAAGATGGAAAAAAATGAAGAAACACAAAAGGCCCCATAAGAAGTACGCGATCCATCCGACCGATTTCGCCATTATACCCTATCCAATTCCTCACACTTACTGAGAGGAATCCACGCTCGCTCTCTTCTTGGGGCCTTCTCTCTTCTTGGTGGTTCGACCCTTGGGAGGATTCTTTTCCTCGGGAGATTCACCGTGATCTTCGGTTTCTTTGACCTTCTTTCTTCGTTTCGTCTGTTCTTTTTTCTCCTTTTCCTTGGCTTTGGCCTGAGGGGTTTTCGCTCTTTTGGAAGGCGCCTTCCCAGTCTTTCCCTTCTCTGCCGTTCCAGGCGGCTCAGTGAGCATAATCATAGATAGAGGAGCAGCATCTCCCACGCGCCTACCAATTCTGAGAATACGAGTGAATCCTCCTGCCCTGTTTTGAAAACGCGGACCGATCTCAGAAAACAGCTTTTTCACGACTTCCTTATTGGTGAGAACAGCCAGTGCTTGTCTGCGAGCGTGAAGATCTCCCCTTTTGGCCAGGACGATGACCCTGTCGGTCAGCCGTCTCACCTCCTTTGCCTTTGCCACGGTCGTCTGGATTTTTTCGTGGGCAAGCAAGGAGGTCACCATGTTTCTCAACATCATATGTCGATGATTTGAAGTCCGATTAAGTTTTCTCCCGCTCTTCCTGTGTCGCATTTTCTCTCGGCCGTACTCTTCTGCTTCGCAATCCCGTTTCGAAAGCCCGCCACGCGGTGGGGTTGAACGCCCAGGTTTCAGAGCCAGGCGAATGGGTCCACTGGCTCATCAATCCGAGGGATTAGCCTTTTCCTCTGCTTCCTTTCGTTTGGCTGGGAAATTCTCCAGTTTCATGCCCAAACTCAAGTTCATTTCATTCAAGATTTCCTTGATCTCGTTCAAGGACTTGCGACCGAAGTTCTTGGTGGCCAGAATCTCCTGTTCCGTCTTCTGAACGAGTTCGCCGATGTACTTGATGTCAGCGTGCTTGAGACAGTTCGCCGATCGAACCGATAGCTCCAGCTCATCAACGGCTTTGAAAAGATATTCATTCAGCTGTTCGTCTTGCCTCTCTTCCTCGGTTTCCTTCGCATCTTCTTCTTCCTCGAGATTAATGAAAATACTTAGTTGGTCCTGCAGAATCTTTGCCGCGATCGAAACTGCATCTTCAGGTGAGAGACTTCCGTTGGTCCACACCTCCAGCATCAGCTTGTCATAGTTTGTTATCTGTCCCACCCTTGCATTGGTCACGGCGTAGTTGACCTTTCTCACAGGAGAGAAGATGGCATCCACGGGAATCGTGCCTATCGGTTGGTCCTCTTCCTTCTTGCGTTCTGCTGGAACGTACCCCTTCCCTGCCTTGACGGTCATCTCCATGCTGAGGCTGGTGTCGGCAGAAAAGGTGGCAATGTGGTGATCCGGGTTGAGAATCTCCACGTCACTGTCACAGATGATATCCTTTGCAGTGCCCTTACCCTCCCCCTTTGCGTCTAGGCGGACGGTTTTTGGTCCCGGTCCGTGCAGCTTGATCATCACACCTTTCAAATTAAGAATAATCTCGGTCACATCCTCTTCCACACCCGGAATCGTGGAAAACTCGTGAAGAACGCCATCTATCTTTACGGAAACGATGGCTGCACCCTGCAAGGATGATAGGAGGATGCGGCGCAGGGAATTCCCTATTGTCGTTCCAAATCCTCGTTCAAAGGGCTCCGCAACGAACTTACCGTAAAAGGGTGTTACGCTTTCCTTCTCAACCTCCAGCCTTTTGGGCTTGATGAGTGTCTTCCAATTTCTCTGCATTCTCTCTCCCCGTGGACACAAAGAGACTCTTCTATTTTGAATACAGTTCTACGATCAGCTGCTCCTGAATTGGCATGGTCAGTTCATCTCTCATCGGCAGCGCCTTGATTGTACCGGTAAAGCGGTTCTTGTCCAATTCAAGCCAGGAAGGAACACCTCGCCCAGCAACAGATTCCATAGCCTCCTGAATTCGGGTCACCTTCCGGCTTTTTTCCTTTAACTCAATCACATCCCCAGGATTTGTGAGATAGGATGGAATGTTCACCTTCTTCTTGTTGACCAGAAAATGGTTCTGTCGGACCAGCATCCGCGCTTCACTTCGGGAACTGGCAAAGCCCAATCGATAGACCATATTGTCGAGCCGTCTTTCCAGGAGCGTCAACAGGTTCTCCCCTGTGATTCCCTTCTGCCTGTCAGCTTTTTCGAAATAGCCACGAAACTGTCTTTCCAGGAGGCCATACATCCGCCTCACCTTCTGTTTTTCGCGGAGCTGAACTGCAAAAGGAGAGAATTTACCCCGCCTCTGACCGTGTTGCCCCGGGGGATAGTTTCTCCTTTCTACGCTGCACTTGTCGGAATAACATCGATCGCCCTTCAGAAACAGTTTCATGCCTTCTCTTCGGCACAATCGACAAACAGACCCCGTGTATCTGGCCAAAATGCTTCCTCCTCTCTAAACACGTCTCCTCTTGGGCGGTCGACAACCGTTGTGGGGAATGGGCGTTACATCCTTAATCAAATTGACCTTCAGTCCAGCTGCCTGAAGAGATCTAAGCGCCGATTCCCGTCCAGCTCCTGGCCCCTTGACATAGACATCAATGAATTTCATACCATGGTCCATGGCCTTTTTGGCAGCATCCTCGGCTGCTAACTGTGCAGCAAAAGGGGTGCTTTTCCTAGATCCTTTGAATCCCCTTGCACCGGCACTTGACCAGGAGATCACATTCCCATTCACATCCGTGATGGCCACGATGGTGTTGTTGAAGGTGGCTTGAATATGCGCGATTCCGTTCTGAATGTTCTTTTTGACTCGCTTCTTTGTCCCTTTGCCTTTCGGTCTTGGCATGACTACACCCTTTACTTCCTCTTTCCGATAATCGCTCTCCTGGGCCCCTTTCGGGTCCGAGCATTGGTATGAGTCCGCTGGCCTCGCGCCGGGAGTCCCTTCCTATGGCGAAGTCCCCGGTAGCTTCCAATGTCCATCAACATTTTGATGTTCATGGCCACTTCGCGGCGAAGGTCCCCCTCAACCTTGTACCTACGATCAATGACCTCCCGAATGCCGACAACCTCGCCTTCTTTCAGTTGATTGACGCGGGTGTCAAAATCGACCTTGGCCTCAGTCAGGATCTTTTGAGCTGTTGCTCTTCCGATCCCGTAGATATACGTCAGGCCGATTTCGATTCTCTTATCCTTGGGTAAGTCAACACCAGCAATCCGTGCCACTCTTCCCTCCTCTCTGGACTATCTCTGCTTGCCCCATACAATCGACAAATCGGATACGAGATCCTGGGTGACCCATCTCATCCCTGCCTCTGCTTATGCTTGGGGTTTTCACAGATGACCCGAAGGACACCTTTGCGCTTGACAATCTTACATTTGTCACAGATTCTTCTCACTGAACTCTTGACTTTCACAAATTCCTCCACTCTCCCCCTTGTGCACGACCGAACTATCAGTTAGCCATCGCTCAGCCCTGTCTTGGAAGGATTTCACACCCATGAGATCTCAAGCCGAGGTCCCCACCCAAAGCCTTTCCGGGTCTTCCCGGTCAACACCATAAAAAGTCGCGACTCCTCGATTTGACGACTCGTCCGCCAGAATCGATCGCCCCTTATTTCGACCGGTATGTGATCCGTCCCCGGCTCAGGTCGTAAGGAGAGAGCTCCACCGTCACCCTGTCCCCGGGCAGTATCTTGATGAAATGCATCCGCATTTTGCCCGAAATATGGGCCAGGACCCGATGGCCATTCTCTAATTCCACCCTGAACATGGCGTTGGGAAGGGTCTCCAGAACCTTTCCTTCAACCTGTATGGCATCCTCCTTCGGCATGGCACCCTCTGTCTAAGGCCTGGCGGAGGCCCTCTACCTCCGACGCCCCTTTATCCTTCCGCCTTTTCTCATCAATCCTTCATAATGTCTAGTCAGCATGTGGGATTCCACCTGCTGAACCGTGTCCAGGGCAACACCGACAACAATCAGAAGGGCGGTTCCTCCAAAATAGAAAGGAACTCCAAGACGATATATCATGAAAGTCGGGAGGACGCAGACAGCGGAAACATAGAGAGCTCCACCCAAGGTTATGCGCGTCAGGACTCGGTCGATGTATTCGGCTGTCTTCTTACCCGGCCGAATTCCTGGGATATACCCTCCAAACTTCTTCATGTTGTCAGCCACGTCAGCGGGATTAAAGGTGACAGCCGTATAGAAATAGCAGAAGAATATGATGAAGCCTACGTAGAGAATATTATATATCAATCGTCCCGGCCCAAGGCTCTCAACCAGAGTGTCGACCCATGGATAAGCTTCTTTGAGGCCGCTGGGCAGAAAATTGGCGATGGTTAGGGGAAACATGAGAATCGAGGAGGCAAAAATCGCGGGAATGACTCCGGCTGAATTGACTTTTAGCGGCAGATGCGTGCTTGAGCCTCCATAGATCCGCCTTCCAACGATCCTCTTGGCGTACTGGACAGCGAGTCGTCTCTGGCCGGTCTCGACAAAAACAATGGCTCCAACCACCAAGACCATCGTGACACAGAGGAGAATCAGCTTGAAGATACTCATCTGGTTTAGCGCAACCTGCTGATAGGTCTTTCCCATGGCACCCGGAAGCCTTGCCACGATCCCGGCAAAGATAATGAGAGAGATGCCGTTGCCGATCCCCCTCTCGGTGATTTGCTCTCCCAGCCACATGATAAAAGCCGTTCCAGCGGTGAGGGTGATGACGGTGAGCAATCTAAAACTCCACCCAGGCGAGTAGACGAACTGCTGTCCCCCCTGCCCCATTGTCTCCAGTCCCACCGCGATTCCGAATCCCTGGATAATGCTGAGGATGACCGTCCCATACCGAGTGTATTGGGTGATTTTTTTTCTGCCCGATTCCCCCTCCTTGCTGAGCCGATCCAGATAGGGAACGACCACGGTGAGGAGCTGAAGAATGATGGAAGCACTGATGTAGGGCATGATTCCGAGTGCGAAGACGGATAACCGTTCCAGTGCCCCACCGGAAAACATGTCAACAAGGCTGAACAGGGTCCCTCTTGCCTGAGCAAAGAAGCTTGCCAGAGCATCGGCATTGATTCCCGGGGTGGGAACGTGCACCCCGATCCTGTAGACCGCCAAGAGCAGAAAAGTGATTGCGATCCGTCGTTTCAACTCAGGGATCTTAAAAATATTCTGGAAGCCGCCTACCAAGGAATCACCTCGACCTTGCCCGCTGCCTTTTCGATTTTCTGAGCAGCGGATGAACTGATTTTGTGGACCCGAACGGTCAGAGGAATCTGAATGTCCCCAATGCCGAGGACCTTTACCCCGTCATACACCCTCTTGATGATTCCCTTTTCCTTCAATGCCGCTGGATCCACCAGGCTGTTTGCCTCAAACTTGCCGAGATCTTTCACGTTAATGATGGCAAACCGTTTCTTGAAAATATTGGTGAATCCCCGCTTGGGGGTCCTCCTCTGGAGTGGCATCTGGCCACCCTCAAAGCCGGGACGCACCCCGCCGCCAGAGCGAGCGTTTTGGCCTTTGTGACCACGGCAAGCGGTCTTTCCGTGGCCAGAACCTGGACCTCGTCCAACGCGCTTTCTCCTTTTTCTCGAACCTGGCAAGGGTCTCAACTCATTGAGCTTCATGAGACTCCCTTCTATTCGATCACCTCAACAAGGTGACTGACCTTTCTGATCATCCCTCTGATCTCCCTCGTGTCCTTCCTGGTTACCACCTTGTTAGGCCTAGCCAACCCGAGGCCCTTGAGGATCAGTCTGTGTCTCTTAGGACGCCCGATGACGCTTCTTACCAGCTTGATTCTGATCTCCTTAGGCATAACTCTTCCCGTCTAGGCAATCTCGGCGACTTTCTTTCCTCTTTTTTGGGAGATCTGTTCGGCTGACCTGAGCTGGAGGAGACCATCAAACGTTGCCTTGATCAGGTTGTGAGGGTTGTTAGACCCTAGTGACTTTGCGAGGATGTTTTTTATCCCGGCGGTTTCCACCACGGCTCTGGTTGCCGCCCCTGCAATCACTCCTGTCCCTTCTGAGGCAGGTTTCAGGAGCACCTTGCTAGCGCCGAATCGACCAATGACTTCATATGGAATGGTCTTGTTGATAATAGGAACCTCCACCAGGTTCTTTCTGGCGTGTTCAATCCCCTTTCGAATGGCCTCGGGCACTTCATTGGCCTTACCCAATCCCCAACCGATTTGCCCGTTTCCATCTCCCACAACGACCACGGCACTGAAGCTGAATCGACGCCCCCCTTTGACAACCTTCGCCACCCGATTGATATGGACAACCTTGTCGATCAGCTCCTGCTGTTCAGACTCAATTGTTACCAATGGATTCCTCCTCGAATCTCTAATCTCCTAGTTTGATAAAAAATGGATTTTCGTTTCTGACCTCCGTTGATGAGAAATGTGTTCCATTCTCACACCATGGACTAGAAAGCCAACCCATTCTCCCGTGCGGCGTCAGCCAGGGCCTTGACGCGTCCGTGATAGCGATGTCCCCCTCGATCAAAGGCGACGGATTGAATACCCCGTTCGAGTGCTCGCTTCGCGATGAGTCCGCCCACCACTTTCGCCGCCTCAATGTTTCCCGTCGTTTTTCGCCCCTTCCGGACTTCGCGGCAAAGGGTGGATGCACTGACCAGAGTCTCTCCTGTCGTGTCGACAATGACTTGCGCGTAAATGTGTCGGGCGCTTCTGAAAACGCTGAATCTAGGTCGCTCTGCCGATCCTCTGATTTTCTTTCTGATCCTCTGCCTGCGTCTTGCTCGGGCTATGGCTTTTGGACTTTTCAATCCCACCAGAAACTCCTATCCAATCCTATGCTTTGGCCTTGCCAACTTTACGCCGCACACGTTCACCACTATACCTGATTCCTTTTCCCTTATAAGGTTCGGGAGGCTTGAAGGAGCGAATCTTGGCAGCCACGGCTCCAACCAGTTCCTTGTCAATTCCCCGCACTGTGAGGCCAACCTGCCTTTCCACGACTACATCAATTCCCGGAGGTAGGGGATAAGAGATAGGACGGGAATAGCCAAGCGTGAACACCAACCCCTTGTCTTGCCGCTCGGCCCGATACCCCACGCCCACGATCTCGAGTTTTTTTTCAAACCCCTGGGACACCCCGATCACCATGTTAGAAAGCAAAGTTCTACTCAATCCCTGAATCGATTTGGCCTCCCCAGAGTCGTTAGGCCGCTGGACCACTATCTGATTCTCCTCGACAAGCACTTTGACTCCGGTTGGGAGCTGACGCTCGAGCTGTCCGTTCGGCCCGGTAACTTGGACCGTTCCATTGGACAGTCTCACTTTCACTTCTGGCGGAATGGGAATCGGTAGCTTTCCAACTCGAGACATTTCCTACCCCACGGATCCCTACCACACGTAGCAGAGCACCTCACCTCCAACATTGGCTTCTCGTGCTTCCCCGTCGGTAAGGATCCCTTTGGATGTCGTCAGAATCGACACGCCCAGTCCATTGAGAACCCTGGGCACATGTAGCCTGTCGACGTAAACCCTGCGGCCGGGCTTGCTGATACGCTTCAGATTAATGACTCCCCTGTTGTTTTCGTCATACTTGAGATATACTCGCAGGATACCCTGTTTTCCATCATCAATGACCTTTAGGTTCTTCACATATCCCTCCTCCTTGAGAAGCCTGGCGATCTCGTTCTTTGTCCTAGAGGCAGGGATGTCGACCCTTTCACGCCTAGCATTGCTGGCATTTCTGATTCTCGTTAACATATCGGCGATAGGATCTGATAGAGACATCTTGAAACCCTCACACACTAAGAATCGAGTATGATCATTGATGAACCGTTCTCGCTTCCTCTAGACCTACCAACTGGATTTCATCATTCCAGGGATTACGCCCGTCAGCGCATACTTTCGTAAACAGATCCGGCACATATTGAATCGACGATAGAACCCCCTGGGGCGCCCGCAAATGACACAGCGATTATACTGCCGAACGGAGAATTTCTTTGGTCTCTTGGCCTTGACCATCAAAGATTTTTTTGCCAATACCAGCCTCCTAAGATCTGAAGGGTATTCCCAGCATACTCAGCAGCTCTCTTGCAGCTTCGTCCGTCTTGGCCGTCGTCACGATAGAAATATTCATCCCCGTCGCCTTCTCGACCTTGTCATAATCCACCTCGGGAAAGATGAGCTGCTCTCTGACTCCCAGCGTATAGTTTCCTCTTCCGTCGAATGAATCTGGGGAAACCCCTTTGAAATCCCTGACCCTCGGCAACGCAATATTAATGAGACGATCCAGGAAATAGTACATTCGATCCCCTCTCAAGGTCACCATACAGCCTATTGGCATCCCAGTTCTAACCTTGAATTGGGCAATAGATTTCCGCGCCTTGGTCACGATCGGGCGTTGACCTGCGATGGCAGCTAATTCTCTGGTGGAAGCGTCGAGGATCTTGATATTTTGAATCGCCTCCCCCAGTCCCATGTTGATGACAATTTTTTCGAGCCGCGGAACTCTCATGACGTTCCCATATTCGAAACGTTTGAGAAGGGCCGGGACAATTTCTGTCTTGTACCGCTCTTTCAGTCCTGCCATAGCATTGGGTTCCTACTTGTCAATCATTTCCCCGCATTTCTTGCAGTATCTCGCCTTTTTCCCGTCTTCCAGAACCTTTTTCCCGATCCGAGAAGGGCTGTTGCAACTCTCGCAGACCAGCGTAAGGTTAGACAGGTCAAGGGGACCTTCTTTTTCGATAATCCCACCCTGACTCTGCTGGCTGGTAGGGCGTTGATGTCGCTTGACAAAATTAACCTTTTCCACGATGGCTCGGTCTTTTTTTGTGAGCATCCGAAGGATTCGCCCGGTTTTCCCCTTCTCCTTCCCCGCAATGACCATGACCAAATCATTCTTCTTTAAGTTTCGCTTTTCAAACTTCATGGATGACTCCAAGGATTCTCCAAAAACGCCCTGTTCTTGACCGCCTCAGACCACTTCAGGCGCAAGAGAAACAATTTTCATGAATCTTCTGGCCCTCAATTCCCGGGCCACCGGGCCGAAGATTCTCGTGCCAATCGGTTCCCCCTGGGGATTGATCAAGACGGCGGAATTGTCGTCAAATCGAATGTAGGACCCGTCAGGCCTACCAACCTCCTTGGTCGTCCGAACGACAACTGCCCGGACGACTTCACCCTTTCTTATCTTTGAATTGGGAACGGCGTCTTTCACAGAGACGACAATGACGTCACCAACCCTGGCGTACTTCCGGCGTGTTCCTCCCAGAATCCTGATGCAACCTACTTTCCTCGCTCCCGAATTATCTGCAACATCCAGTATGGTCTGCATCTGAATCATGATGACGTCCCTTTTGGGGTCTCCCACATACGGCTACTATAAAGCCTTTTCTATGATCTGCTTCACGCGCCAGCGTTTTTCCTTGCTGAGAGGTCTTGTCTCGACAAGGAGAACCCGGTCTCCCATACCGCACTGGTTGCTATCGTCGTGGGCTTTGTATTTCGATCTCCTGCGGATGTACTTCTTGTATTTTGGATCTTTCACGAGGCGATTAACGACAACCACAACGGTCTTGTCCATTTTGTTGCTGGTTACTGTTCCGACGAGGGTTTTTCTAATGCCCCGCGTGTTCATCTCTGCCTACTCCATCACTTCTGGTTTGAGACCTCGTTCTCAGGGTTAGCCACTCGTTCCCTTTCCCTTAGAATGGTCTTGATACGGGCCAGGTCCTTTCTCAGTTGGGGAATCCTCATGGTGTTTTCCAGCTGTCCGGTGGCGTGCTGAAACCTCAAATTGAAGAGTTCCTCTCTCGTATCCTTTTCCTTTCCTCTCAATTCATCGACACTCAAATCACGCAGATCACTGGCCTTCATGTAGAAACCCCTCTCGAGACAAACTTGGTAGCCATTGGGAGCTTATGGGCCGCCAGCCGAAAGGCTTCTCTTGCGATCCCTTCTTCAACCCCCTCCATTTCATACAGAATCCGCCCTGGCCGGATGACGGCGACCCAGTCTTCGGGAGGCCCCTTCCCCTTCCCCATACGGGTTTCTGCAGGCTTTTTGGTTGTCGGCTTGTCGGGGAAAATCCTGATCCAAATTCTTCCACTTCTCTTAATGAAGCGAGTCATCGCGATCCGAGCGGCCTCGATCTGCCTGGCGGTTAACCATGAGGGTTCGAGAGCCTGAAGCCCGAAATCCCCAAAGGTAAGGGTGCTTCCGGCCATCCGGGGCACCCTCATTCTCCCTTTCTGCTGTTTCCGGTACTTCACCTTCTTCGGTGCTAGCATGATTCATTCCCTCACAATCACCCTTCGCCTTGGAGTTTCACCCCTGACTTTTCTCCTCTTTGTAGAGAAAGATCTCTCCCTTATATATCCAGACCTTTATGCCAATTTTCCCGTACGTGGTCTGGGCTTCGGCGAAGCCATAGTCGATATCAGCCCGCAGAGTGTGTAACGGAACCCGCCCTTCCCGATACCATTCCCTTCGAGCCATCTCGGCTCCTCCAAGTCTTCCTGCACAGGCGACCTTGATTCCCCGGGCCCCCATTTTGAGCGCGGAGGTGACGGATTTCTTCATGGCTCTCCGAAACGCAACTCTTCTTTCGAGCTGGAGCGCCACGTTCTCTGCAACCAGCTGGGCGTCTACCTCCGCCTTCTTCACCTCTTGGATATTGATGAAAATCTCCTTGCCAGTTATCCTTTGAAGGATTTTTCTCAGATTTTCTACCTCCGCTCCCTTCTTGCCAATGATAATCCCGGGTCTCGCCGTATAAATATTGACCTTGGCCTTTCTGGCCTTGTTTGCGGCTCTCTCTATTTCGATTCTTGAGACCCCCGCGTGAAAGAGCTTCTGCTTCAGGAAACTTCGAATCTGGATATCCTCGCTCAACAGGCGGGGAAAGTCTTTTTCCGCGTACCAGCGGGAATCCCATAATTTATTAATGCCCAGCCTAAAACCCACAGGGTGAACTTTCTGTCCCAAAGCACTTCCTCCCTGTCATGCTATTTCTCGTCCAGAACGACCGTGATGTGACTGGTTCGCTTGCGAATCCGAGTGGCTCTCCCCATGGCCCGGGGCCGAAACCTTCTCATGGTGGGCCCCTGATCGACGAAGATTCGCTTCACAAAGAGACCGTCGACATCGATACTGCCCAACTGATCCGCACTGGCCAGAGCGGACTTTAGGAGTTTGGTGATAACCCTACCGGCCACCTTCTGGCAAAAGGCCAAATCTGTCAAGGCCTCCTGAACCTTCTTGCCCCGGACAAGATCAGCGGTCAGACGAGCCTTCCTGGGGGATATTCTGATAAACCTGGCTTTCGCCTGAACCTCCACCTTATCTCTTCCCTTTCACCCGCGTTTTTCTGTCGCCGGCGTGACTATAGAAGGTCCGAGTCGGAGCAAAATCACCCAGCTTGTAACCCACCATTTCCTCGGTGACAAAAACAGGAATGAACTTCTTGCCGTTGTGAACCGCAAAAGTAAGACCCACCATCTCCGGAACAACCGTAGAACGCCGGGACCACGTTTTGATCACCTTTCCACCCCTCGTCTCAATGGCTTGCCGAACCTTTTTCAGGAGATGATCATCGACAAAGGGCCCTTTTCTTATTGACCGTGCCACTCTCTGTCCCTCTTCTATCCTCTGGCTTTGATGATGTATCTGTCTGTTGCCTTATTCTTTCGAGTCTTATAGCCCTTTGTTGGTTTTCCCCAAGGCGTGCATGGGTGTCGGCCACCGGAACTCTTTCCCTCACCCCCACCCATGGGATGATCCACAGGGTTCATAGCCACTCCGCGAACCTTCGGTCTTCTGCCCAGCCAGCGACGTCTGCCTGCCTTCCCAAGATCGATGTTCTCATGCTCCACGTTACTGACCTGGCCGATGGTAGCCATGCAGTCGAGAAGAACCATTCGCACTTCTCCGGAAGGCAGCTTGATTTGAGCATATTCCCCCTCTTTGGCCATTAGTTGACCATAGGTCCCCGCGCTGCGGATGATCTGGCCTCCCCTTCCTATCTTCAGTTCCACATTGTGGACCGTGGAACCTACCGGAATATTCCGCAGGGACAGAGCATTTCCAGGTCTAATATCTGCTGTATCAGCTGATATGACTTGGTCGCCCGCTGCAAGTTTTGCAGGAGCCAGAATATATCGTTTCTCTCCATCGACATAGTGGAGCAAGGCAATTCGGGCGGATCGGTTAGGATCGTATTCGATAGAGGCAACCCTGGCTGGAACACCCTTCTTGTCACGCTTGAAGTCGATGATCCGAAGCCTTCTCTTGTGTCCACCTCCCCGGTGGCGGATGGTCATCCGGCCATAGCAGTTTCTCCCACCCGTTTTGCTCAGGGGCCTCGTCAGACTCTTCTCTGGCTTCCGTCGAGTAATGTCGTCATAGGTCTCGCCCGTCATGGCCCGCCGGGCTGGAGACGTTGGTCTATAGGTTTTTATCGCCATGATCACGATCCTCGAGCGTTAGTTGTTCGTTGTCAGTTGTGAGATACTGTCCGAATTACTCAATCAGATACCCTGACCATGCTATTGCCTGAGATGACCCGACAGGCTAGAATCCGAACATCTTGAACAACGGACGACGGATCACAGACAACATGTTTTGGCTTACAACTTGTTCCTAGTTCCTCAACACACCTTAAGGAGCTATGTACCCCTGGGAGAGTGCTATGCCCCTTCGAAAAAGTCGATTCGATCTCCTTTCCTCAAGAGGACCACGGCTTTCTTCCAGTCTGGACGCTTCCCCGCGTTTCTCCCCAGTCTTTTCACCTTGCCATGTACTCTGGAGGCATTGACTCGGTCAACCTTGACCTTGAAGAGCTGCTCCACCGCTCTTTTGATCTCTATCTTGTTCGCCCTCCGATCCACCTCGAAAAGGTACTGATTCTGTGATTCCTTCTGGCGGTTACTTTTCTCGGTAATCAGAGGCCTTCTAATGACGTTGTAGAGCTCTTTCACTTCACAAGACCTCTTGAATTCGCTGTACAGCTTTCTCAACGAGAACCAGATTCTCATGGGAGAGAATATCATAGACGTTCAGTCCCTCAACTCTAAGAACCTTGATACCAGTAACGTTCCTAGCCGACCGCTCAACATTGATGTCCTCTTTGTCGAGAACGATCAGGGCATCATTGAGCCCGAAGGTTTCCAGGAACTGAATGAACCTTTTGGTCTTTATCTCGCCAAATTCCAAATCACGAATGACCCATAGCTTCCCCCCCTTGTTTCTAAGACTGAGGGCAGACCGAAGCGCACCTTTTCGAACCTTTTTGGGAATGGCAAGGTCGTGTTTCCTGGGATGAGGACCGAACACAACCCCTCCACCTCGCCAAAGGGGAGACCGAATTGTCCCTGCCCGTGCCCGACCGGTTCCTTTCTGTCGCCAGGGTTTCGCTCCACCCCCTCGAACCATGGATCGTGTTTTTGTAGATGCCGATCCCCGTCGCTTCCGCGCCATCTGCATCCTCACCACATCATGGATGAGATGGTCTTTCACGTCCGAACCGAAAATCCGATCGTCGAGATCAATCTCTGAAAGCTTCTCTTTCGCTTGGCCGTATACGTTAATTGCGGACATTCTCTTGCGTCCTAAACCTAGAGATTATTCTGCAAGTCTAGCCTGATTCAAGTATGCTCTTTCGGCTCCAAGGCCTTCTTTTTCGCCTCCTGAATAACGACGATGCTGTTTCTCCACCCCGGGACTGCGCCTTTAATGAGGAGAAGGTTTGTCTCCGGCCTGACCTCTATGATCTCCAGATTCTGCACGGTCACACGTCTGTTCCCATGATGGCCTGGCATCTTCGTTCCCTTAAAAGTATGAGCCGGGGAGGCAGCCGCGCCGATAGAACCACCGTGACGGAAATACTCATGAGTTCCGTGACCTCCCGGGGCACCACTGAAACCGTGCCGTTTGACGACGCCTGTGAATCCCCTCCCCTTGCTGGTTCCAACAACATCCACGATTTCGCCGGGTTTGAAGATCCCCACTGTGACTTCCTGACCGATTTCGAATTGATTCACGTCGTTTGTTCGCACCTCTTTCAGGATGTAGTATGTGCCCTTGTTAGCCTTTGCAAAATGACCCTGCAGTGGCTTGTTTACGCGGTTTTGTTTCTTTGGCAGGAATCCGAGCTGAAAGGCCTCGTATCCGTCTTTTTCCTGAATCTTTTTCTGGATGACTGGACAAGGTCCCGCCTCTACGACCGTCACCGGCACAGCTTCTCCGTCTTCGAGAAAGACCTGCGTCATTCCCACTTTTTTTCCAATGATGCCCTTCATTGTCTACTCATCTATTGGTTCCCAGCATAGAGAACAGCACCCCGCGGGGCAGTTATAGTTTTATCTCTACATCGATGCCGGCAGCGAGATCCAGTTTCATGAGAGCGTCAACGGTCTGCTGAGTGGGCTCCAGGATATCAATGAGTCTTTTGTGAGTCCGGATCTCGAACTGTTCCCGGGATTTTTTGTCCACATGCGGTGAACGCAAGACGCAGAACCTGCTTATCCTGGTTGGCAACGGAACAGGCCCAGCTACACTAGCCCCTGTTCTCTTCACCGTATCCACGATCTCGCTCACCGACTTGTCAAGCAACTTATAGTCGTACGATCTCAAAGAAACCCTGATTTTCTGCCCCGTCACTCGGATTCTCCTCCCCGGTGATCTATTCCTCGACATCGCTGATGACGCCGGCGCCCACGGTTCGACCGCCTTCGCGAATCGCAAACCGTAGCTCCTTCTCCATAGCAATGGGCGTGATCAACTCCACTGATATCGATACATTGTCCCCTGGCATCACCATCTCCACCCCCTCAGGCAATGCCACTACCCCTGTCACATCCGTCGTCCGAAAATAAAACTGCGGCCGATACCCATTGAAAAACGGCGTGTGCCGACCCCCCTCCTCCTTCGTCAATATGTACGTCTCTGCCTTAAACTTCCGATGAGGCGTGATCGTCCCAGGCTTGGCCAATACCTGCCCCCGCTCCACCTCATCTCGCTTCACCCCTCGCAACAATACCCCAATATTATCTCCAGCCTGACCCTCATCCAGGGTCTTGCGAAACATCTCAACCCCCGTACATACCGTCTTGGTCGTCGGCCGAAACCCCACTACCTCTATCTCCTCTCCTACCTTGACCCGTCCTCGCTCGGCTCGACCCGTCACCACCGTCCCACGACCCGATATCGAAAACACATCCTCTATCGGCATCAAAAACGGCTTGTCCACATCCCGAACCGGCTCCGGTATGTAACTGTCCACCGCCTCCATCAACTCCCATATACACTTGTACTCCTCTGCCCCATCCCAATCCGTCGAACTACTCTCCAACGCCTTCAACGCACTCCCCCGAATAATCGGTATCTCATCCCCAGGAAACTCATAATTACTCAATAACTCCCGTACCTCCAACTCCACTAAATCCAATAACTCCGCATCATCCACCATGTCCACCTTGTTCAAAAATACCACTATCGTCGGTACCCGAACCTGCTTGGCCAACAAAACATGCTCCCGCGTCTGAGGCATCGGCCCATCGGCCGCCGATACCACCAAAATCGTCCCGTCCATCTGCGCCGCACCCGTAATCATGTTCTTTATGTAGTCAGCATGACCAGGACAGTCAATGTGCGCATAATGACGCTTCTCGGTCTCATACTCCACATGCGCTATCGCTATCGTTAAACCCCGCTCCTTCTCCTCCGGCGCCTTGTCTATCGCCTCAAACGCCATATACTCAGCATGTCCCTTGCCCGCCAATACCTTCGTGATCGCCGAAGTCAACGTCGTCTTACCATGATCCACATGCCCTATCGTCCCAACGTTTATGTGCGGCTTCGTCCGCACAAACTTCGCCTTCGCCATTATCAATCCTCCTTATCAAGCACCTCTGTCACAGGTGCGTATAAGATCTCTGGGAAAGTCGCTTTTCGCCGCTCAAAATCTTCATTCGGCAACTCCAAGACTTGCCTCACTCGGAACGAGCCCTTCCGGACGACTTGGTGTCAACGCTCGCCCTTCGGTCTCAAACAGTTAGGTTTGTGCTCGTTCCGCCTGGCTAAGAATGAAGAACGAAAGGATCTTGATTTCCGCTTCAGAGCTTCCTTTCTCAGTTTTTCGGTGATTCCAGTCTTTTCTATACTCTTTTCGAAATGATTTCCTGCTCTAGCCCTTTTGGAACCGCACTGTAACGAGAGAACTGCATCGTAAAGGTCGCCCTCCCCTGAGTCCTCGATCGGAGGTCAGTGGCATAGCCAAACATCTCCCCCAGAGGAACCTCGGACGCCACAACATGTGTTCCAGGTCTTGACTCGATGCGCAGGATTTTCGCTCTCCGGCCGTTTAGGTCCCCAATCACCTCTCCCAGGAATTCCTCGGGAACGATGACGTCGACCGACATCAGAGGTTCCAAGAGTACTGGCCCCGCCCGCTTCGCGGCGTCCTTAAATCCCATGGATCCGGCGATCTTGAACGCCATTTCAGAGGAATCAACCTCGTGGTATGACCCGTCAAGGAGAGTCACCTCAACATCCAGCACCGGATATCCGGCCAAGACGCCCCTTTCCATCGCCTCCGCGATGCCCTTTTCAACTGCAGGAACAAACTGACTCGGCACGTGTCCTCCAACGACCGCATTGTTGAATCGAAACCCCTCTCCAGGCTTTACAGGATGCACATGGAGTAAAACATGGCCATACTGCCCGTGACCCCCTGTCTGTCTGACGAACTTCCCTTCCCCCTTAGCTGAACGGCTCAGAGTTTCGCGATAAGCCACCTCGGGTCTGCCCGCTCTGGCTTCAACCTTAAATTCCCGCTGAAGCCGTCCGATGAGAATCTCAAGGTGGAGTTCGCCCATACCTGCAATGATTGTCTGTCCGGTTTCGCCGTCCGTTTTGACGTGAAAAGAGGGGTCTTCCATGGTCAAGCGATGAAGTGCTTCACCCAGCTTCTCCTGCTCCCCTTTGGAACAAGGTTCAATCGCAACCGACAGCACGGGTATAGGGGCCTCAATGGACTCGAGTCGTATGGGATGGGCCTCATCGCAAATCGTATCGCCAGTTGTCGTATGTCTCAGGCCAACGGCTGCAAAGATGTCCCCTGAATAGACCTCTTCAATCTGCTCCCGCTGATTGGCGTGCATCTTCAGAAGCCGTCCCAGTCTCTCCCTCTTGTCTTTGCTGGCATTAAAGACGTATGATCCTTTCCGCACCTGCCCCGAATAGACCCGGAAGTAGGTAAGACTTCCAACATAGGGGTCCGTCATGATCTTGAAGGCGAGAGCCGTGAAAGGCTGATCATCGTCAGCCGACCTTTTCTCCTCTTCTCCGCGCAAGTTTGTACCAATAATTGGAGGGACATCCTTGGGAGAGGGAAGATAATCGATAACGGCATCAAGGAGAGGTTGGATGCCCTTATTCTTGAACGCTGAACCGCAAAAGACAGGGACGATCTTACGGTCGAGAGTCGCCTGCCGCACCGCGCCTTTTATCTCCTCTATCGGAATCTCTCTCCCCTCGATGTAATGCTCTAGAAGGGCCTCTCTTTGATCTGCAACCGTTTCCAGAATGTGCTCCCTATACTTTCTGGCTAGATCGTAAAACCGGCTGGGAATCTCGATCTGTTTATAGCAAGCACCGAGCGTGCTCTCCTCGTATACCCAGGCCCTCATGGCGATGAGATCTATCACGCCCTGCAAATCCTCTCCCCCACGCAGGGGAATCTGAAGAGGCAGGGGCCTTGCTTGAAGTTTTACCCTCATAGAATCGACGCTTCTGAAAAAATCGGCTGCAGGGCGGTCCATCTTATTGATGAAGGCAAGTCTTGGTATCCCAAATTTATCTGCCTGTTTCCAAACGGTCTCCGATTGAGGCTCCACGCCGGCGACACCGTCAAAAATGGCTATCGCGCCATCCAGAACCCTCAGGCATCGTTCCACCTCTATGGTGAAGTCCACGTGGCCAGGTGTATCGATGATGTTGATTCGATGCCCATTCCAAAAGCAGGTCGTCGCCGCTGAGGTAATGGTGATACCCCTCTCCTGTTCCTGCTCCATCCAGTCCATGGTGGCCGACCCATCGTCCACATCGCCCAGCCGGTAGGTAACCCCCGTATAATAGAGTATCCGCTCGGTCGTCGTGGTCTTGCCCGCATCAATATGGGCCATCACCCCAATGTTTCTTATCTTCTCTAGACCAACCATTCGTGCCAAAACAACTACCCTCAACACCAAACATCGACAGAAAAAAGCATAAAAAAAGGGACTATAGGGCAAACTGAGCCTTCTCAACTCATTCACCTTTCCAGACCATAAACCGACTTGGTTTTACCAACGATAGTGTGCGAAGGCCTTGTTGGCTTCGGCCATCTTGTGGGTATCTTCTCTCTTCTTCACTGCGGCTCCTCGGTGGCTGGCGGCTTCAAGCAGTTCTGATGCAAGACGCTCCTGCATCGTCTTCTCTCCACGTTGTCGCGCGTATCCGATGAGCCATCGCATGGCCAGAGCCTGTTTTCTCTCGGGTCGCACCTCCACAGGAACCTGGTAAGTGGAACCTCCCACTCGGCGAGACTTTACCTCGATTGCAGGCATTACATTCTTGATGGCCTTCTTGAAGACTTCGAGAGGATTCTGATTGGCTTTTTCCTGAATAATATCGAACGATCCATAACAAATGCGTTCTGCCACACTTTTCTTGCCCTTGAGCATCAACCCGTTGATAAACTTGGCAACCATCGTGTCGTGGCATTTCGGATCAGGAATAATCGGTCTCTTGGGAACCTCTCTTCTTCTTGGCACTTCTAATACCTTTCACCACCCCTGGGAAAAAGACCTTTTCCTACTTTGGCCTTTTTGCCCCGTACTTCGATCGTCCTTGCCTGCGATCCTGAACACCCATTGAATCCAGCGTTCCCCTAATAATATGGTACCTCACACCCGGGAGGTCCTTGACTCGCCCCCCCCTGATGAGGACCACCGAGTGCTCTTGAAGGTTATGGCCCACGCCAGGGATATAGGTTGTCACCTCAATTCCATTGGTCAAACGGACTCTAGCAACCTTTCTCAAGGCAGAATTGGGCTTCTTGGGGGTCGAAGTATACACGCGCACACAGACCCCTCTCTTTTGAGGGCACTCTCTCAAGGCCGGAGCCGTTGTTTTCTTCTCCACGGCCCTTCGAGAACGACGTATCAACTGGTTTATTGTCGGCATTCAACAAACTCCGGGAAAGTTCGCAAGATCATATCCCTGAAGATTAATAATAATAAACTCTTTTGTCAAGGTTTGGCCGCTCCCCCCCGCCTTCCAATCTCCCCAATCTCTTTCGAACGGCTGGAGGAGAAAAACCTCTTCCCCCGGCAACTCCCATTTCAGCCCGACGATGAGGCGGATATGTTTATTACCAGAAACTTCCTCCGGTGTCAAGGAAAGATTTTGTCGAGTTTTCGCCGGTTTCGGCTAGCTTA
>Ga0209636_10001340_pt1 | contig 24731 bp, 21 predicted proteins | sample DeeMarSWOR152_54_FD_187464 | JGI IMG/M metagenome (GOLD analysis project Ga0209636, IMG submission 187464) | Marine sediment microbial communities from White Oak River estuary, North Carolina - WOR-1-52-54 (SPAdes) (version 2) | ecosystem: Environmental > Aquatic > Marine > Intertidal zone >...
TCCCTCGGGTTCTTTTCAAGGATTTCTCCCCATAGATTAATTGCATCCTCTATTCTCTCATCCTTGAGGTACACATATGCAAGCCCTTTCATCAATTCTACATCGTCTTCCTTTACGAGCAGCCCCCCTCGAAAATAGCGCCTTGCACCCTCAGTGTCGTCGGTAAATAAAGAAGCATATCCAAGAAACAGATACACTTCAGGGTCATCCTTTTCCTCCTGCAATGCCTTTTCCAAAAAAGAGATAGACTTTACATACTGTTTTTTCCTGTAATACCTCAGCCCCCGATTCTTATTTAGCTTCTTACTTATCCCTCTCTTTTTCTTCAAAACGGTATCCAAGATTGGTAGTAATAAAAAGACGGCCAGTTAACACCGCCCTGAATTGGCATGACACGTTATATTATCTCTTTACATATGTCAAACTCCACCTCTCCACACATAATATATTCAGGAAAGGTGTTACCTTAAAACCAGGTTTAAAGTCTCTCTATATATTCACCCGTTCTTGTATCAATTTTTAAAGTATCGCCTTCATTAATAAAAAGGGGTACCTGAATGATTGTTCCTGTCTCAATGGTTGCAGGTTTGAAGGTCGTCGTTGCAGTATCACCCTTGAGTCCCGGTTCTGTATGGGTTACTTTGAGCTCAACAAAAGTTGGGAGCTCTACCGAAATGATCTCGCCTTCGTAAAAAGTCACATCCACTTCCTGACCTTCTTTTAAAAACTTTAGTTCGTCTTCAATGAATTGATCTGGAATACTTTCCTGTTCATAATTATCAATATCCATAAAAATTGAATTATCTCCATCGTTATAGAGATATTGCATCTTCCGCTTTTCTATGAATATGTCTTCGACTTTTTCTCCTGCACGGAAGGTTTTTTCAATGATTATATTTTTCTTGATGTTCCTTAGTTTTGTTTTGACAAAGGCTCCGCCCTTACCCGGCTTCACGTGCTGGAAGCTCAGCACAATAAAAAGTTCATCATCCACCTTTATCATTACACCACGCCGTAAATCATTTGCATTAATCAATTGATACCTCTCAACACGTGCTGTTTACACGTTTTCCCATCTCTCGCGGTCATGATAACTTAATATTATAATAATAACAATTTAAAGAATTACGGAAACTAGTTTATTAATGGACTTTTTATTTGTCAACTTGTTTGTGAAAAGGTTGTCATAGTCACTTTACCTCAACAAGCTGGTATTCGGATGATCCCAATCCTAGATATTCAGCATGCTGTATCTGTATCAGAGGGTCAATATGCGGATAGGTAAATTCCCTTAAAGGCTTTCCATTTACCTTTAGAAACAAGTCGTATGATGCTTTTTCGATTCCAACTATATCACCCCCTGCAAGAATCCCAATATCCTGTGACACAGTTCTACCGCCATGTCCACAATCGCAGTCTTTTGTTATATTGATGAGAAAATTAAAATAGTATATCTTTCCCTTTACAGCCTTTATTACACCTGCAGCATGCTCTGCCATCATTTCCTGAAGAGCCCTACTTTCCCTTCGCCAATCAAAAAGGACTGCACCATATTTGCAGACCGCAAGGCACTCCCCGCACCCAATGCAGTTTTCTTTATGGATGTATGCCTTCCCATCCACAATTGATATCGTATCCTTTGGGCACCACTGTATGCACATACCGCACGCAGTGCACCTCCGAGGGCTTATCTCAGGGGACATCACCGAATGTTGTTTTAATTTACCTCGCCGAGAAGCAAGTCCCATTCCAATATTTTTAATCGTACATCCAAAGCCTGCATTAGCATGACCTGTTAGGTGGCTTATGACGACAAGTCCTTGCACCTTTGCTATTTCCGATGCGATATTAACTGTTCTGAAGTGCTTTCCATTGATTTCGATTCCCGTTTCCGAATCACCCCAGAGACCATCGGCCATTATGATTGGCACTCTCATCTTTTCAAAACCAAAGCCGTGCTCATTCGCGATTGTAATATGATCCATCGCATTTGCACGCTGCCCGCGGTAAAGTGTAGAGGTTTCAGTTAAGAAAGGCTTTGTACCGTACTGAATCAACCTGTCAATAATTGCTTTCACCAGCAGTGGATGAACGTATGTGGTATTTCCCCTTTCTCCGAAGTGAGTTTTCACACCAATAAAATCATTTTTGTTGAAGACCTCAGATGCTCCGCTCTTATCGAAGAGCTCTTTTACCCTTTTCGCAAGAGACGAAGGATCCTCTTTCTTCTTCACAGGCAAGAAAAATATCTTATCTCCCATACATGATCCCCATGTTCAGTCAAGTGTATTTTTTAATTAATCGGAATTGAGAAATTAGTCAACAGTCACTATAATATATGTATGAAAAAATTCATAATCTACCTGTTTGTTTCCATCTCAGTGCTCAACCTGGCAAAGGCAGAAAGCATTTCTGTCAGGAACCTGAACTACGATGATGCTGCCTTTGTTTCTCTCTCGGAATCTACCATCGAATCTAAAAACAGAATGATTAAGAAAAACATGCTTGAAGAATATACTTCTCCCTCCATCTATAGCTATACTGTGAAGAAAGGCGAAGATATCTGGACAATCATCGCAAAAACATCTCTTAACATCGACAGTATTACAACACTCAACCGCTTCGACTTCATCGGAATGGTGAGGGAAGAAAAAGAGGTTTTTTTACCCGATACTCTTGGAATATTCTTCGATGCACGGGAACATGAAAAGGAGGAGCTTGCACAGAGATTCTCCTTTAATGCGGCTCACATTTTGATGGTTGAAGACCCTCTGGAATCTGAAAATACGCTCTACTTTTTGCCGGAAATTAAACTTCCCTTTCTAGAACGGACCTACAGAACGGGGGTTGTGTTTCACGCTCCTCTCATGGGTATAAAAACATCAGGCTATGGTACAAGGATAGACCCTTTCGTGAATGAGGATACCTTTCATGGTGGAATTGATATTGCTGCGGAAGAAGGCAAGGTCGTGCACGCTTCACGGGGAGGGAAGGTGATCTATGCGGATGCATCTGATGGATATGGCAATCTCGTAATTATTAAACATGAGCTGGGTTATTATACACTGTATGGACATTTAAATGAGATTTCTATTGAAATGGACCAGATAATTGAAACAGGACAGGCAGTTGGTACAGTGGGAACTACGGGCAGAACAACAGGTCCCCATCTTCATTTTGAAATCCGGCGATACAACCAACCGCTCAATCCAGAAAATATCCCATTTTTTCTGATTCATGGAGAAACAGAAAAAAAGCAATGAGCGTGTATTCGCCTCCCCTAATCGACAATTACTACTGGTTATTCTATCTATTTGTTTTACAAAAAAGAAATATTTGCTACTTAAAACTCGATTCCCTTCTGACATTTCATTCCGTTGTTCAGGGGATGTTTTATCTCCTTCATTTCAGTCACAAGGTCTGCAGCCTCTATGAGCTCATCGGACGCATGACGCCCCGTAACAATGAGGTGCAATTCAGGAGGCCTTTGTAAAATAGCGCTCATCACATCCTGCTTATCAATGATCTTGTAATACATGAGATAGGTAAGTTCGTCCAGAATTACAACATCATACTCAGACGAACCAATAACCTCTTTTGCAAATCGCCAGGCTTCACGTGCAGATTCTGTGTTCTGCTGCACCTCCTCTTCGCTGAACATGAATCCTTTGCCCAGCGTATATACTTTCATGAGGTCTTCGAACCGCTTTACTGCGGTGAGCTCACCCGACTTCCATGCACCTTTCACAAATTGGATCATGCATACTTTGCATCCATGTCCGAGAGCCCGCAATGCACATCCCAGTGCCGCAGTTGTTTTGCCTTTTCCATTTCCAGTAAAAACAACAAGGAGCCCTTTTCTCATAAGCTTCTCATCCCCCGAAAAATATGATTTTATACCGCTGAAAAGTATATACCAAGCTTCCCAGTAAAATGGTCAGTATTGTTATCAACGAAATTACTCCACGAGGCTGTACCTTATTGGTATCTCAACGGCTATTGAACGGCCTATGCCATGTTCATAGGGAACAACCTTTTTGAGCAGAGATATGGCTGCTCTATCCAGAATCTTATAACCTGATGACTGCATCACCTGCAGTGCGATGATATTTCCCTCACTGTCAAGCTCAAGCCGCAGAAATACAACTCCCTGAAGCCCCTTTTTCCTGGCTGCTGCTGGATAGATCTGATTCTCAAGTATTTTTTCTCGAAGTCCATCCATGAAAATAGATAGATCCGGCATGGAGCTTTTTTCCGCAGGTGGAACTACGGCCAGTAAAGGTTCTCCTTCAATCGTATCAGTAAACTCATGAATCTTTTCAATGGCTTCTTTCTCGACTATTTCCGGTACGCTCACAATCCTCTGATGAGTCTCTTCCTCTTTTGTTTGTACCTCATGTAGAATATCTTCTTTTTCCACCGGCTTTTCTGAGATAACTTCCTGGAAAACCTCCTCTTTTTCGATCGTTTTTTCTACAAAGACCTCCTTCCTCTCTTCCTTGAGCACTCTTTGCTCTTCCCTTTTCTGGACAACTCTGGGCTTCTCTGTAAACGATTTATAATAAAGAAGTTTCACCTCGTATTTTATCAGATTGTCATCCACGCCGGGGTTCTCAAATCGAACCCATCGAAGTACAGCAATATGGATAATAATCGACAGAGCTATCCAGACATACAGGCTGTTTTCAAACCTCAGAACCCTCATTGTACCTGCTCTACAAGAAATGAAATGGTTCTTGCACCAGATTTTTTTGATATATCCATCACCTCAACGACTCTGCCAAAAGGAACCTCTTTATCCGATTGTATGATCAATTCTCGTGACTGTCTGTATGTATACAGACGTTTCAGTGTCCTTGCAAGTTTCTCATCCGAAATCTCTTCGCTGTTAAGCAACAGGCTACCATCCCTGCGAACCGTAACAGAAATATCCTGATCTTTGCTCAGCTCTGCAATCTCAGCTTCGGGAAGCACAACCGGTATTATTGGCCGCGTGAGGAAGCTGGTCAGGAGAAAAAATATGAGAAGGAGAAATACCATATCGATCAGAGGAGTAAGATCAGGACCGCTTCCTTTGCTTATGGTTTCTTCAAACTCTTCGAATTCAATCATGGTATCCCCTTTATCATAGTATAGATTTCCTCAGCATAGTGTTTCATCGAAAAGGCTAAGGACTTTACCTTGTTTAAGTACAAATGGTGAAAAACCAGGGCAGGAATCCCAACAAAAAGCCCGGCCACTGTAGTTATCAATGCCTCCCATATACCGCTTGCCAGAATCGAAGGATTCACCTGACTTTTCACAATAGCAACTTTTTGAAAAGCCTCAACCATTCCGAGCACTGTTCCCAGGAGCCCGATCATGGGTGCGATTTTGCCGATGAGCTCAAGGAGGTGAAGGTTTTTACTCAAATGCCGCAAAATCTGATCCCCTCTGATTGAAATTTCATTTTCCACAACATCCTGGGTATAGCACCTGAACTTCAGCACCTCATAAAGAATGAGAGCTATGGGCCCCCCACCCTCTCTAGCCTTTTCCATAGCTGTATCAACCTCACGCTTCTGTATGTGCTGCTTCACCGTCTCAATTAGCTTTTTATTTTCCCCTGTACCGATAAAACGAAAGCCCCTTTCAATGACGACCGCAACCATTAGAATCGAACCGAGAAGAAGGGGGTACATGAGGGGTCCACCTTTATAGAATAGCTCAAGCATGATCTATCCTCCGGTTCACTATTAACACTTATTTCATAGTCCCTTACTTATGATTGTGCTTAGAAATATATATCTTACATAAAAATAAATCTCTAATCTATGTGAAAATTAGATATTACACAATGAGTACGACATTTCACTGGAAGTATTTGAAAAAAAAGAGCTCCTTCCGGAGCCCTGGCTCTTTCTGGAGCCTTCTATATAACAGTTAAAATTTTTTCAACGCAATTTTCTTCAGCTGCTATATCCTTCTCTCCGAAAGATTTAACAGTGTATCAGGCAGGTCTTCTGGCTTAGCTTCACTTTACTACCTGCCCCTTCCCAGAGCCATGCTCCAGTGGGTTTTTGAAAGAGTGCAGGATTCATCCACATCACAGAAGCGGGAGCTGCAGTGGACTTACACCACTTTCCCTTTTAAGTTCTAGACAGAACACCTAAATACATATAGACACATATCAAAGAGCATTTTTCAGTATAGTATGAGCAAAGCTGAACGAAGTCAAGAAAATTACATCAAGATTAATATTTTTCTTGACGTAATAAAAAGATTTTATTAGGATTACCGTAAACAGCCACGTTTCAGGAGAGCGGAATGCGGTAAAGCCGCAGCGGTCCCGCCACTGTAATCGGGGATGAAAGCAGCACCGAGCCATTGCTCCTAGGTGAGTGAGAAGGCGCTGCAAGTAATTTGATCCGGGAGCCAGGAAACCCTCCTGAAGCGATTAACCTTCGAGGAAAGGGAATGAGTATGAATCATCAATCTTTCTCATCGCAACACCGTCTTTTCAATCAGTATTTCATACGCTCCCAACATCTTTCTCATCCGTATTTTATAATTTTTAACTATAGCGAAGGTTAATAAGGCAGAAGTCTTTTCTACATTAAATTTCCTGGAGGTTCAAAATGTTTAAAAAGATCTGTCTATTTTTAACAGCCTTTATTTGTCCTTTCTCACTTATTTTTGCCGAAGAGGAAGTGGTCCGAGTAGAAGAAGTAGTTATTACCGCGACACGGACCGAAGCTGAGATTTTAGACGCTCCCGGTCATATAACTGTTATTACTGAAGAAGAAATAAAGCAAATGGGAGCAAAGGACCTTTCGGATATTCTGATTCAACAGGCTGGAATATATATCCACGATAATGGTCCATTTGGTGCACAGAAATCAATCAGCATAAGGGGCTCAGAATCTGCACAGGTTTTATTACTGCTCAATGGTATTCGTTTGAATGACAGCAGGCAGGGAGGAGCTAATTTAGCCAACATACCGGTTCACAGCATTGAAAAAATTGAGATTGTACGAGGTGGGACAAGCGCCCTCTATGGCTCAGATGCAGTGGGAGGTGTAATAAACATCATAACAAAAAAAGAAGCAGAAAACAAATTGGTAATAAGAGTAGAAAACGGAAGTTACATTCCTCAGAAAGCCGTGAAGGTATCCGAAGGCTCTGTTGTAGAAGAGGTAGAAGCACAAATTTCAGACCTCTTCGATACACAAATAGTTAACATTCAATTTTCAAGAAAAGTGAATGATATAAATGTGGTAACAGCTGGTTCTTTTACTCGGGCAAATAATGCATTCATATGGAAAGATGCAACCTACGGTAAAAGGAAAAGAATCAATGCAGATTTTCTTGGCGGTGATATCTACGCAGGAGTTATGTTCCCTCTACAGAACGGCCAGCTCGATATGGCAGGGACTTTTGTGTATAACGATGTGGGAGCACCAGGAGAGGCAGATCCTGGGAGTTTATTTTTTTCGACTGACGCGAATCAGCAGAATACCTCAATAAATGGGCACATACGATATAATACCGCCGATTTTTTTTCAGATTATCTCTCTTTCGACGCAAAGGTTTTTTATAAATACTCAAGGCTTGATTTTGAGGACCCTCCGGATCCCAAAAGCAGCCATACGCTGAATACAGTAGGATTAGATGTTGTTCAGGAACTGAGCTCCTTTGATTTCTTTTCTCTTATTTATGGAGGAAATATACTATACGATACAGTTGACAGTACAGAAATCGAAAAAAAGGACAGGTTCAGTGGAGGGCTCTTTCTGGAAACACCTCTTTACTTTTTCCCTCGATTCACCATAACTCCGGCTCTAAGATACGATCTCTACTCCGATTTCCCGAACAGTTTGAATTTCAAGCTGAGTGGCGTATACAATCTTTCACGCTCTACGTCATTAAAGGCAAGCGTAGCCAAGAGCTACAGGGCTCCTACTTTCAACGACCTGTACTGGCCGGAGACTCCATATTCAAAAGGAAACCCCGACCTCGACCCTGAAACAGGGTACAGTCTTGAAATCGGGTTATCGACAATTAAGGATAAACTGCAATTTGACGTCTATGGATTTGCGCGATATATGATAGACAACATAGATTGGGCTCCAGGTTCGGATGGCATGTGGACTCCGACTAACATCGGCTCATCATTTTACCCTGGTTTTGAACTAAATGGAGATATTAATTTTTTTAAGAATTTCTGGCTCAACACCAGTTATACCTTCATTTATAGTTATCTCCTTGAGAGTACTTCAGCAGATTACACGTTAAGCGATGATAAAAGAGTTCCTTATGTCCCTGCACACTCCATTATCGCGGGACTTGAATATCGAGATGATGTGAACCTTGCAAGGCTGGAAGGAGAATATGTCGGCAAACAATATGAAGATGAAGCAAACGCTTCAGCAATAGAATCATATTTTGTATTAAATGCTCACTTCAAACGAGTGCTCACAGACAAACTATCGCTCCTACTATCAATCGATAACATCTTAAATAATTCCTATGAAACAGTTGATGATTATATCATGCCCTCTTTATTCATCAGAACAGGAATTGAAATAACTCTATAAATCGTAAAACCGCAGATAGTGATTTAAGATAAACTTCAGCCTGTCTATAAACTGTCTGCGGTATCTATTCAATATTCCCATCCTGGAAACCGATTAATTAATAAAGGATCTATTCTTTAATTAAAGTTTTAATTAAAATTGAAAATATTGATAATAAATTATATTATTGACAGAAAATCTCAGATGATGTATGGGAAATTACTTTTATAACTTTGGGAAGTGGTTTTTAAACGGTGTTGATCAATTCACCTCCTTGTGCGCATACAACATACGTATTTTAAAGGTCCTTCTCCAGAAGAAGCCTGGAAAACCAGGAGCTGGCCTGAACATACTCCTTAGACAAGTACTCTTTACCGGAGTCGATGCCCTTCCCCTTACAGTAATGGTTTCCCTTGCAATTGGCGGTATCGCAATCATTCAATCTCTTACTTTCCTGCCGCGGTTCGGTGCTGAATCCCTCATCGGCAAGCTGCTTGTCACGGTAATAATGCGAGAACTTGGACCTCTGCTCACTGGCTTTATTGTGATTGGGCGCTCGGGAACAGCAATCACCACCGAAATCGGTAATATGGTTGTCTCCCATGAGATAGAGGCTCTCGAGGCAATGGGAGTAGACCCTATACGGTATATTGTCATACCGAGAATTTTTGGAGTCACAGTGTCACTGGTGGGACTCAACATATATTTTACGATCTTTGCAATCATTGGCGGTTTTCTCGTCTCAAAAATGGTACTTGTAACAAGCTTACTGATTTTTCTCCAGCAAATACTCGAATCCATGGTATTATCGGATGTTATCATAAGTATCGCTAAGGGATTTATATTCGGCATTCTCATTTCTTTGATCTGTACATTTCAGGGATTTTGCGTTAAGCTTTCATCGACAGAGGTACCGCAGATGACCACCAAGGCGGTGGTATACGCTATTGCAGCGGTATTTCTTGCAGATGGTATAATAACATTTATATACTATATATAAGGAATAAATCTTAATGAAAGAGAACATATTAGAGGTAAAAAATGTTTCTATATCATATGGGGATGAAATCGTACTTGACAATATCTCAATGAACTTTCCCAGAGGAAAGCTCATTGCAATCACCGGTCCAGCAGGATGCGGGAAAAGCACGCTTTTGAAAATAGCAGCCGGTCTCATCTATCCTGACGGTGGATCAGTATACATAAATGGTGTGGACATTTTAAATGTGCCTCGAAGGGAACTTTTCAAGATGCGAAAAAACTTCGCCTTTGTGTTCCAGGACGCGGCCCTACTGAGTAATATTTCCGTGTATAACAACATCGCACTTCCCCTCCGCTATCATTACAACCCTCCTGAAGAAGAGGTAAAGAAAAAAGTCACCGAAATGTTAATGATGTTTGATCTTGGTAATGATAAAGACCTTCTTCCTGCTCAGCTCTCAATGGGTCAGAGAAAACTGGTGAGCTTTGCTCGTGCACTTGTCATGGAGCCAAAAATCATATTTTTTGATGAACCGGTATCCGGGATCGATGCAATCGCTCGTGAGAAGATGGTGAATAAAATTCTTCCTCTTCGTGATGATCCCGATGTCACCGTTATAATGGTAAGTCATAATCTAGAATTCATTAAAAGCTCAGCAGATTACATTGCTTTGTTATACAATAACAGATTATTCACCTATGGAAAGAGAGACGAAATATTAAAATCCCAGGATCCGATCCTACAGAGAATACTCTCAATAATAGTTGATGAACAAGCTCTTGTCGCAGAGGAAGTTTTGGATATACTCATGGGGAGGTAAGGGAATTTCTTTCTTAAATGATATTTAAAGAATCATAGATGGTTTATCCGAAATATTAAAGTAAGAACAAATTTTCTCAGGTAAGAATCATGGCTTTCAAGTTTAAACATTTAGAAAAGATAGTCGGTGTCTTCCTCACTATGGTAATTCTTATTATTGTGGCTGTAATTATCCTAATTGGGAGAGAACAGAGGTGGTTTGAAAAACACTACCAGTTCACCACAAAGTTTCTTAGAGGTGAGGGGATGTCTCCGGGGATGCAGGTTGCGATAAAGGGGATACAGATCGGAGAGGTAAAATCTGTATTCTTAAACGAAGATAACTGGATCGAAGTAACATTTTCTGTGTATGAAGAATACTCAGCAAGAATACGCAAAGATAGTGTTGTCAAACTGAAAGCACCCCCTCTATTAGGGAGCAAAGTTCTAGAAATCATACCCGGAGGAAGTGATATGCCGGTGCTCGCTAATGGATCCTATATATGGTCTGTAGATACTGAAGAGGGCACTCGAATCATGAAAGAAAAGGAAAAGTTGGAAAGACCCGATGAATTAACTCGTATCATTCAGAATGTTGAGCGTCTGACCTATAATCTGTCCACCACCGAGGGGAGTTTGGAACAGGCATTGTACAAAATATACGATTTCTTTGAAATGCTCACTGCAGAAGATGGGAACCTTAACCAAACTCTTGTCTCTCTCGAATCAATCACTAGGTCAATCGAGGAGAGAGAGGGAAGTATTGGTAAGTTTATGCGCGATGATTATGAACTCTATAACAATGTTATCGAAATAACTGAAAACTTGAATATTATTCTGGAGGATTTTCAACAGCTTTCCAAAACCATGGCCGCGACATCTCCTGAGATCAAAGCAGCCATCGAAAGAAGCAACAGGACGATGGATGAGGCGATCGGTCTGATGAAAGTGTTGAACGAGAACTTTTTTGTCAGAGGATTCTCTTCAAGAAAAGAACCAAAGCCTCTGCCCATTCAAAATGCAGAAAGAATGGGGGGGTATGAATGAGAAAATTACTCCTCATTCTATTCATCTCTGTCGCTGCCCTTGCCACATCCTGCGCAACCGATAGACCCATCACTCTCGTTAAGGAAACCGCCAGAGATTACGAAAAACTGGCAATGGAACACTTCAATAATGCGGATTATCAAAATGCCCTTCTTTACTTTCAAAAAGCATTGAGAGAAGATCAAAAGGTCTATAATGAATCGGGAATGGCCTCTGATCTGTACAATATTGCCCGCTGTTATATAAACTTCGGAATGTACTCGAATGCAGAGAAACTGTTGAATGAAGCAATATCAATTAATATGCACGCCGGTAACAAAAGCGGCCTTGGTGACGATTATTCCCTTCTCGCATCGATTAAAATGAGAAATAAAGATTATGATGAAGCCCTGGAGCTCCTCAATAAGAGTCTTGACTTTTATAACGAAGTAAAGAATACGGGCGGTGTTGCAACAGCTCTTAACAATTGTGCCACCATCGATATGAAAATAGGGAATTATGATGAAGCGAGAGAAAAAATTGAGGATTCAATTTCCATGCACAAAAAGGTGAAAAATCATTTAGGACTTGCAGCCGCCTATAATAATCTCGGATATCTCTTTGAACTTCAAAACGATACAGAGCATGCCATTGAATACTATTTGCTTGCACTGGAAGAGGACAAGTACGTGGAAAATAGTATAGGAATAGCAAGTGATCTACACACCATCGCTGGTCTCTATAAAAAAAATGGTGATTTTGAAAACGCCCTCTTCTACTATAAACGCGCCCTTGATGTGAATAGGGAACTTGCACTCATTGAACAGGAGAAAATTGACCTCAGGAATATTATCGATATACTGGGATCCATGGGAAGAATAGAGGAAAAAGAGAAATACGAAACCGCCCTCGCAGAGCTAGAAGACGTTGAGTGACTTAACCACCAAATGGATGGTCGGTTAACTGTCAAACATAATCTATCGGTGTTGTATATTATCAGGCAGCTATCTGTGCACTCCTCCAAGTACTTATATTTTAGAATTTTATGGAATTTATTAGATGCAAAGATGCCCCTGGCCAGGTGATGATCCACTCTATATACGTTACCATGATGAGGAGTGGGGAGTCCCAATTCATGATGATCGTCGACACTTTGAGTTTCTTGTCCTTGAATCTGCTCAGGCCGGCCTCAGCTGGCTCACTATTCTGCGTCGCAGGGAAAATTACAGAAAAGCCTATGAAAATTTTGACCCACTCATTGTTGCGAGGTATGGACCGGATAAGCTCTCCGAACTCCTCGCCAATCCAGGAATCATCAGGAACAGGAGAAAAATAGAGGCATCTATCAACAATGCAAAGCTGTTTATGGACATACAGCAGGAGTTCGGGAGCTTTGATAATTACCTGTGGGGATTTGTTGATGGAAGACCTGTAATAAACCGCTGGAAAACACTATCACCGATTCCCGCACGCACCGAGCTCTCAGATAAAATAAGTAATGACCTACGAAGAAGGGGGTTTCAGTTTATTGGTTCCACGATTATATATTCTCACCTTCAGGCAGTTGGCGTGGTAAATGACCACCTCGTCACCTGTTTTCGCTATCATGAGATCATAGATAGCTATGGTTCCCTCCATAAATAGCTCTATCCATAGCGGTGAACCATGCTCTATGCGAGAAACCTATCCCTTCAGTCATATTGCAAAGGATGGTATCATAAAGAAACTAGCTTTACGATAGTTCAAAGCCTGAAAGAAAAGTTAGAAAGCGGTATCATAAAATTATTTTTTCCACTGTTTCTTTAATTTTACCAGCTCTTGATAAGAGGATATAATCCTCTTTCCCAATTCGCTTTCAGGATCAACGACCGTAACTTCCTTAAGTGTCCCTTCAATCCCTCTGACTTTGATCATATTCTGCAATTTTACAGCCTCCGGATCTTCCGGATAATCATAGCAGAATGCAGCACCGCATATAAAAGCAATTTTTTCAGGGAAAATGCCCTGTACCAAACAGAGCCTCGCACTTCCAATGAGCCTGTCTTCTGGCCCGAGCTTCCGAATCGGGTCCCTTGCCACTCTCTGCACAGTATCCATTATCATGGGATTTGAAAATCGGATACGCACGTCTTCTCTGATTTCTTCTTGCTCGTCTGCACAGAGATCCTCAGGGTACATTTTCAGGAGTGCCCGGGTTGTCTCATCGAGCGCTGCCTCAAAAATCGAAAAGAGGCATGGATCTGAAAATGGTTCATGGACATAGGAATATCCCTTGAGATATCCTATGTATGCGAGGGCGGCATGTCCGACGTTGTAGGTAAAGAGTTTTCTTTCCACCTCTGCTTTAAAATTGCGTACTGCCTTCATACCCTCTATGGGAGGCTGTGGTGCCCTGGATGCTTTCCCATCATAGGGAAGCCTGTGGTAGGAATCCGCAACAACGAAGAGCGGTCCCTGCCCTTTGAATCTGTCGCTTGGTGCTGGAACCATCCTGGCAACACTGGTTCCAACAAATCCGATATTGCGGCTTGCCCAATCGATAACACCGGGAGCCAGGTAGTTGTATACTTCTCTTTTGAGGTCTTGAGCTGCACTGTAGGCATTCTCACACAGATATATATCTACAGGCCCCTGGCCCTCTCTGGAGCACAGAGCAATACCCTCAGCAATGAGGGGTGATATGGCCTGCAGGTTCTTTACACCAACGGCTGTACCCACTATCTCGGCTTTAGAAAAAGATTCTGCAATCTGTTCTGACTGATCAGTATGTAAGGCATAAAAGTTACTTATGACCAAGTCTACTTCTTTTTTCGAGTATGCATCTAGGAGGTGGAGAGTGTACTGCCTTTCCTTATTCAGACTAGCAACCAGCGCTTTATTATTATCAACAAAAACTGTTTCATAGCCTGCTTCAAAGAAAAGCTGACCCATAAAGCCACGACCGATGTTTCCTGCCCCAAACTGCATTGCCAGGCTCATTGATATGCTCTCCTGATGAAAAATGATTTGATTAGCTTTCTTATCACACCAATTCCAAAACTGGCATCACAAAAGCCCTGAGCCCAACGGAGGGAAACCTTCTCTGCAGGGCTTTTACGTTATTAAGAATTGCACTCGTCTTCTCGTCATCGATGACAATCATGAGCACATTGTTCAGCCCGGGCCATACTGCATCGCCAAGATGGGGGTCGTTCCGTCCCACACCCAATACATCCTTCCATTTTGTGTAGTACTTGATCTCAAGTTCTTGTAGTAGATCAAGGACCTCCTCATCAATTGCTCGATCGTAAATCAGGTAAACCATCATTGTGCTGCTATTCACCTTCCCCTTCCTTTCTCAAACGCTTCTGTCGTCTTTTCTGTCTACCTGTTTCAAACATGGTATACAATACTGGAATAAACACAAGGGTAAATACCGTTGAAACGATAAGCCCTCCTATCACTGTCTTTGCCATGGGTGCTCTCATCTCACTTCCCGATCCCAGTGCAAGAGCCATGGGTGTCAGTGCTCCTACTGTGGTAAACATGGTCATTAATATAGGCCTCAACCTTGTCCGCCCTGCGAGCATGACCGCCTCTATGAGATCAAACCCTCTTTTTCGTAACAGGTTGGTATAATCAACGAGAATGATTCCGTTGTTGACCACAATACCTGCAAGCATTACCACGCCGATACCTGATATGGAGCTGAACGTTGTGCCGGTGATAATATGCATCCAGACAACCCCGATAAAAGTAAGGGGCAGGGTAAACATGATGATGAATGGATCGGCAAAACTCTCAAAGAGCGCTGCCATAATGAAAAAGATCAGTATGATAGAGAGTATCATCACAAGAACCAGGTCCTTTATTGTTTCCACAAGGTCCTCCCACGATCCCCCATAAGTAATAGAAAAACCTGAAGGGAGCACAATCCCTTTTGCCTCGTTTTTAATCGTATCAACAACGCTCTTCACATCACCCTGAACCCGTGCGTTCACATAAATGACCCTCTGCTGGCGCTCTCTTTCGATTTCCACAGGGCCGTACCCCTTTTTAAGTTTTGTAATATTTGAGAGGGAGACCTGACTGCCAAAGGGACTTGCCACAGAGATAAGCTCGAGGTCCTTGGGTGTCAACCGATCCTTTTCCTGGAGCCTTACCAGAACACCAACCTCTTCTCCCTTGAGAATGACGTCGGCAACCTCCTCTCCTGCAAAGGAACGTTTCACTGCCTGTCCCACCTGAGCTGCACTTACCCCAAAGAGGGCTGCACGGTCCCTATCAATGGTAATTCTGTATTCAGGAAGACCTTCCTCGCGGGAGACTCTCACATCCCGGACGTTTCCTATCTCCTGCATGATCTTTTTCATGCCTTCTGCTATCCTTTTCCCCTGCCGCAAGTCATAGCCCGCGATTATCACACTGAGATTTCCGGTATCACCTCCAGGACCTCCCCCAGTAGAAAACCGAACTTCAGCACCAGGTACTTTTACTATTTCTCTTCTCAGAATCTCAATTATTTCCTTATCGCTTCTCTTTCTCTGACCCACGTCAACAAGGGTCATCCATATTTCAGCGATATTGGGAGATTCATTACCCATCATTTCCCCACTTCTGCCAACTTGCATGAAGGTAACCTTCCGCTCTGGAGCATTCTTTTCAATGATGTTATAAATCTTATCCACGGTTAGTCTTGTGGTATCGATGTTGGTCCCCACCGGGGTTTTTATCCTTACCTGGATAAAGCTCTCATCAGACTCCGGCATGAACTCCACCCCTATAACCTTCAGAAGATACACGCTTGCCCCAAGTACGAGAATTACCATTCCAACAAAAAGCCAGCGGTGTGAGAGTGCCCATCCCAGCACCTGACGGTAGAAGGTATCAATTAATTTAAGCACCTTTCCTCTGGATCTGAGCTCGCCCTCCAAATCTCGCAGTGAATCAGCTTTACTTCTGAGCCTTACCTTCTTTACTCTGCTTGAGAGCATAGGGATAATCGTCAGTGCCACAAGCAGTGAGGACAGCAGGGAAAATGTTACCGTAAATGCGAGGTCCTTGAACAGTTCGCTCGCAAGCCCCTTTATAAACAATACAAGGGGAAGGAACACGGTGATGGTAGTCAAAGTTGAAGCGATGATCGCCTTTGACATTTCGGCCGAACCAAGCTTTGCTGCCTCACCTCCCTTTGCGCCAAACTCTCTGTAGCGGAAAATGTTTTCCAGCACCACAATGGAATTATCCACAAGCATTCCAATACCAAGTGCGAGCCCTCCAAGGGACATCATGTTAATTGTGAGATCAAACAGATACATGAATATAAAGGTCGTGATAATTGATAGTGGAATTGACACAGATATGATGAGCGTTGTCGGGATGTTTCTGAGAAAGATCAAAAGCACGAAGACCGCAATCACTCCGCCGATCAGAGCAACCTGCCAAACATTGTTTATAGAGTCTTTGATAAAATCTGCAGGGGAGTAGAACTTTTCTATTCGTATATCCGGTGGAAGGGAAGCCTTGAGTGCCTGGATTTTGCTTTCCACCCGGTTGGTTACCTGCACAGTATTCGTACCGGATTGCTTCTGGACAACCATGATGATCGCATCATTTCTTTCGATTTTGGCATCCATGTCCTCTTCCACGTATCCATCGTAAACGGACGCAATATCTTTGAGATAGATGGGAATACCACTTTTATTTGCAATTACTGCATTTTCAATCTCCTGAAGGCTCTGAAATTTTCCGACTGTGCGTAATGCAAAGGTTGAACTGCCCTCATCCACTGAACCACCTGCAATGTTTGTATGCTCAGCCTGTATGATATTAATCACCTGGTCAACAGTCAAACCGTAGGATGCGAGGATCGTGCGGTCCAAGTCCACATGTACCTGCCGCTGAAGCCCTCCCCAGATCTGGACATTTGCCACTCCATCGATCTGCTCGAAGTTATTTCGTATATCAGTATCAGCGATGTAGCGGAGAGACTTAAGATCCCTCCGTCCCTCAATGACCAGAACCATAACGGGAATCATTGATGGATCGAACTTAAAAATCACCGGCTGGCTTGCTTCATCGGGAAGAAAATCCCTCACAAGATCGAGCTTTTCCCTCAGATCTGCAGCTGCTTCGCCCATGTCCGTTCCCCACTCATATTCAACAGTGACGATCGATTGACCTTCCCTGGATTTCGAAGTGATCTTTTTTACATTGCTCGCTGCCGCTGCTGCATTCTCGATTACCCTGGTGAGGTTATCTTCGACTTCCTCCGGTGCTACTCCGGAGTAGTTGGAAAAAATCGCAATCACAGGGTAAGAGATATCGGGTATGAGATCAATGGCGAGCCTGCCCAGAGAATACACTCCAAGAACAACAATTGCGAGAAAGATAACCACTGTGGTAACAGGTCTGTTTACTGCGAGTTCAGAGAGTTTCATTCAATTTCCTCCGTAATGCTGACCTTGTCTCCGGTCGACACATTATGCTGGCCAATGACGATGACCTTCTGCCCTGGAGAAAGTCCCTTGAGAACAGAAACCTGATCACCTTCCCTTATATCAAGAACAGGTTCGACCTGCACCGCCTTTCCATCCTCCTCGATGAAGACTATATCCTTCCCATTCCTATCAATAACGGCAGAGAGAGGTATGATGAGCGCATCCTCCGATCTTCGTAATATGACTTTCACTTCACCAAACATTCCAGGCTTCAATGTCTGACTATTATTCTCAATGCGTATCCGTGCTTCAAGGGTGCGTGAAACCGGATCAACAACAGGGCTGACTTTACTCACCTTTCCTGTAAAAGTTCTGTTTGGGTATGAAACCACAGTGATCTCAGTGTACAACCCTGGTCTTACCCGTGATATATCTTTTTCGGGAACATGAACTACAACTTCTATCTCTTCAATATCTATGATCTGAAATAGGGGAGATTGCGGTGTAATATAGTCACCTATTTCGATGAATATCTTCTTTACAATTCCATCTATGGTAGAATCCACCGGTGTTGGCGCATAGGTAATACCTGCTTCACTTCTGTCGATGCGAGCAAGTACATTACCCTTTTTCACTTCACCTCCCTCACGTACAGAAACATTTTTTACCTTCCCCGGTACTGTGGAATAGATATTTACCTCGGTTTTTGGAAACACCTCACCGTTCAGCACCAGTGACTCATTGATGGTTCCTGTGCGCGCCATATACAGCTACCGGCGTGGCGATATCGAGCTCCTCCCCACCTCTTTTCCCAATAAGTGCAAGCTTTTCTTTATATCTGAAAAATGCTGCATACCCCAAAACAGCAATGACAATAAGTATAATGAAAATAATGATAAGCGCCTTTAACCACTTCTTCATAGGGCAACCCCCATCCATTCTTTAAAAATGATCAACACCAACTGCATCCATCAAGTCATACAGTGCAAGCTTATAATTGTATATTGACTGAAGATAACCAACCTTTGCGGAGTTCAAACCAAGCTGGGAATCCTGCAATTCCATACTTGAAATCATTCCATTTTCGTAACGCTCGCTGGAAGATCTGAACAATTTCGATGCGAGCTCAACACCTTTCTCACCTGAAAGGATCTTGGAGCGCTCCTCTTCCAGGCGTAAAAGAATATTTACTATATCTAATCTGGTGTCACTCTCCAATGAGCTTAATCCAAGCTTTAACTTCTCAATATCAAGGGTGTCTTTAACTATGTCTGCATTCTCTTTGCTCCAGGGAAACAGCGCACTCAAAGGCATCTGTACACTCACCCCTGCTGTGAGGTTTCCCTCCCAGGAATCTTCACCCCAGTATTTAGGTTTTCCTGTTTGAGAATCATATCCGCTCTGGAGTGTATAATTCACAAATCCGGCAATATCAGGTTTTCTCCCGCTCTTTGTAATCTCTGCGGTGAGCTCCTTAAGGGAGATATTTTTTCGATACTGTTTGACCTCAGATTTATTCTTCAAAGCCATATCGATTAATTCAGTTTTTACGAAGTCATAATAGTCCGGCTCGAGGGTTCCAATGAGCTCAATATCAAACTCTCCCTCTTCTTCCTTTATACCTAAAAGATCCATTACCGCAAGTATTGCGTACTTTACCTGATTTTCAGCCGAAATAACCACAGGTCTGAAGTTGGCCACATCGGATTCTGCACTGAGAACTTCATAATCTGGGCTGAGCCCCGCTGCAAATCTCTTCCTCGCAACATTCAGAGCTTCTTCTTTATATCTCAGAGTCTCCTTCTGCACTTCCAGGACTTCACTTGCAAGGAGAGACCAGTAAAATGCCTTTTTTATCTCCACAGTAAGATGTCTTTTCTCCTCTTCAAAATCCAGCTCTGCGAGAGATAAATTTTCCTCAGCGATACTCACCGAATTTTTCAACTTTCCAAAGGTGTAGATTGTCTGGCTCAGATCTGCGGACAGGGAAACCGGATCGGAGCTTGCGACATAACTCCCAGGTATCGTTATTGAATCACCAGATATTACCAAGGTAATATCTGGCGTCTTCTGCTCCTTAAATAAGTGTGTGTAGGTGGCACCAATCGAAACACTAGGATAATATGATGATTTTGATGACTGCACAGCAGCCCGTGCAGCGTTCACTGCAAGCAGCTTTTGCTTTATGTTTGTGCTGTTTACCAATCCAAGGCCTATTGCCTCATCGAGAGTCAGTTTGATTGTCTCAGCCATTACGCAGCTCGAAATACCCAAAAACAGAACAACAATAAAAAATGCTTTGAACTTCACTTTCATGATTCATTTCCTTCTCTGGGATAACACCTAATTAAACCTACACAAGGGGATACCGTAAGCTCCTCGATTTCCTCAGTCGTACCCATCCCTCCCTGAAATTCCTTCAAGCAGAACCTTCATAATCGAACGTGCCCTTCCCTCTACATCGATGGGAGAAGTGAAATTAGCCTCAATTCCTAATTGTCGAATAGCATTGGTTACTATGCCATCAAAACTGAGCACAATGTCTTCTGTCTTCAAATCTGACCTTATTACACCTTTTCTTTTACCCCTCTCCACTATACTGGTTTCATAATCTATGAGCTCCTGCTTTTTTTCCAAAAGCAAACTAAACAGTTTTTTATGACTGCAGAGTAAATTGTCATTTATGAGGGTTTGGAATATACCGTACACATCCCTGTTTTGAGAAAAAAATTGAAGCTGATGGTAAGCGATTGATTCTAATATTTGGATTGGGTTCATCCTTTCATTTATGTTTTCTTTCAGGAAGTCTGCCAGATTATCAATAACATTCAGAATTGTGTTGCAGAAGAGATCCTCTTTGTCTTTGAAATAGAGGTAGAGAGTTCCCTTGGCAATACCAGCTTCTTGAGCAACCTCGTCAAGGGCAGCAGGATTGTAACCTTTTTGCGAAAATACCTTCAGCGCTGCCTTCATGATATTTCTTCTTTTCTGCTCTCTTTCATCCAATCCTGTTTGTTTTACCATCGTAAACCATCCTTACTAATGACTGACTGTTCAGTCATTAACTTAACATAATAATTCTAAATGTCAATCGAATTAATAGAGGTGTGATATTGTTGCTCATTTTATGGAATAATTATATAGATTAATGATTCGATAATTTATAAAAGTCTCTCACTTATAGTTGAGATGCTTTTAAAAAAAGCACTATCTGAGACTTTCACTAATTCATGATAGTGCACAAATCCTCTTGTATTGAAGAGGTAAAGTATTGTCATGTGCATAAATTATACATATAATATTTTTTATCCCTCAATTTTTTAGTTTCTGATAATATGAAGCAATGCTGGCTGGAAGGATGATTTACTTATGATAATTATTGGAGAAAGGATAAATACAAGTAGAAATGATGTGATGCACGCGTATCAAGAGAAAGATAATGAGTATATTCGTATGGAGGCGTTTCGTCAAGCCCAGGCTGGTGCAGATGTGATAGATATAAATGCAGGAATGAATATAGACATAGAACCAGATAATATGGCTTGGGCTGTACAAATAGTTCAAGAATACATTAACATTCCTTTATGCATCGATAGCCCTCACCCTCATACAATAAAGGCTGGACTTGCGGTTTGTAAGGACAAACAAAATGTATGGTTGAATTCCATAACACTTGATAAGAACAGAATTGAAAATATTCTTCCACTTGTCAGAGAATATAATTGCCCAGTCATAGCACTCTGTATTGATAAGAACAAAATTCCTGAAACTTCAGAGGCTAGAGTTGAGGTTGCCAAAAAATTGGTAGATATTATCGATAGCTATAGTATCTCATTAAATAATGTATATTTAGATCCCCTCATTGGGCCGATTGCTATAAAGACAAACAGTGGCCTTGTCAGTCTAAATACGATAAGAAAAATCAAATCGGAACTTCCAGAGGTTAAAACCGTAATCTGTCTCAGTGCCCTCTCCTTCGGTTTACCTAATAGAAGATTGATAAATAGGGTGTTTCTTCCACTTCTTATGTATGAAGGAATAAATGCTGTTTTCCTGGATCCATTGGACAGTAAATTAATGACAAGCTTAAAGGTAGCATACACTTTGCTCAATAGAGACAAATATTGCCATAACTATATAACTGCTTATCGAGAAGGAAAATTAACGGAATAGGGGAAATATGGATAGAAAAATGATCAATATTTTGAAAAGTCGAAATAAAAAAGAACTAGGTAAAGCATGGGTTTTAGAGATGCATTAAGAACAGATAAATTTCTCATCACTATGGATACAATCCCTCCTAAAGGCACTGATATTTCTGGGGTTCTAAAGAGGATGAGTTCTCTTAAAGGGAGAGTTGATGGAGTTAATGTTGTCGATATGCCCAGTGCGGTTATGAGGATGAGTCCATTGCCACTAAGTTATCTCATTAATAAAAAAGGATTTGAACCAATACTTCAGATAACTTGCCGAGATCGTAATCAACTGAGCTTGCAAGCTGAATTCCTCAGCGCCTCGGTATTGGGAATACATAATTTTCTCCTTTTAACAGGAGATAATATTGAGCTAAGCGATGATCCGAATGCAAAACCTGTTTTTGAACTGGATTCTGTAAAGCTTTTAAGAGCAGCGAGGGGGTTGGAACAAGATCATCACCTGACTACTGGTACATTGAGTTGTTCCCCCGATTTCTGCTTAGGAGCTGCTTTGGACCCTGGAGCAGACCCATTGGAAGCTGAAATAGAAAAAATGGAAAAAAAGATATCAGCAGGCGCCGAGTTCTTCCAGACACAACCGGTTTATGATGTTAATAAATTTACAGATTTTATGAAAAAGTTCGCTGATTTAAAAACTCCTATATTAGCAGGCATTCTTTTGTTGAAGTCTGCGAAGATGGCTCGCTATATAAGTGAAAATGTACCAGGAATAAATGTACCGGATGACATAATCAACGAAATGTCAAAAGCAAAAGATCCTATTGGAAAAAGCGTTGAGATTGCTGTTCGTACAATTAAATCTTTGATTGGCGTCTCTAAAGGAGTACATATAATGACCATTGAATGGGAGGATAAAGTCCCTCTGATTTTGGATGCCTTAGAATAGTAACAATTAAGTAAACTGTTGATATTTTCCCCGTCTTTTATATCTCTTACAATATGTTTATAAAATCTTTCACATACGGAATATCTTCCCATAAATTATTACATTGTGTTAGGGCTTTTGTAGTTATGAAATGCATATTTTTGCGATAACACTTTGAGAAAAAAGCATATTTTCTCAGCTTGCATCAGCCTGTTTTTTGTATATCTATGAGGAAACATTAAGTGTTCTGAATCAGTGTCAGCTATTGACTAATTACGAAAATCGCTAAATCGGCATTGAGATTGGGATCACCAGAGACCTCCATACCCTCTTCAGTATCCATGGCTATCTGTTCATGAATATGGATATTCCGCTCTCTACAGAAATCCTCAAAATCGGCAATAGAAAAAAAACGAAAATTCGGTGTATTATACCATTTGAACCGCAAAATCCCTTTGCTTTCTGGGGCCCGCCCCTCTCCCGACAGCATATTGCGGAGTTTATAATAGGCAAAATTCGGAAAGCTCACGATAGCCCGACGTCCTATACGGATTATTTCCTTCAGAAGCCCTTCCACATCACGTATGGCCTGGAGCGTCCGAGAGAGCACTACATAATCGTAACTTTCGTCGGCGAAGGATCCCAAGTGCTGATTCAGGTCTGCATGGAGGATGTCTAAACCCAACCTGGCACAGGAGACAATTGCCTTTTCATCGAGTTCAACTCCAGTAAGTTTCTCGAATCCGAGCATCTTCAAGCGGTAGAGCAGTTCGCCATGACCACACCCAAGATCCAGGACGCTGGAGCCCATCGGAATGAGTGTAATAATACGTTCATAGTCCAGTCGATCCGGATGAAAAATACTTACAGGATCGCTTGATTTATTGCCACTTTTGCACCTAAATTGTGGCCCATCAACATTGGAAGCGTTTAAAGCCACTCCTGCTCTCCTTTCATAAACGCTCCTATTAATAGTGCGTACTGTGGTTCCATTCAGATTCGCGAGGAAGGCTCTGATCAACTCACCATAGACCTCAAGATTGTGTTCAAGTAAAAATGAATCATGTCCGTAGGAACTATTGACATTACAATAACTCACCCGTCTGCCGGCAGTGATGAGGGTCTCGACCAGGATGCGGGATTCCTCTGGTGGAAACAGCCAGTCACTGGTGTAGCTTAAAATCAACCAGCGGCCATTTGCCTTGCCGATGCTTTTCGCGAGGATTTCCCGGGAATATCCCATATCGAAGAAATCCATGGCCAGAGAGAGGGTTATATAACTATTGGCATCAAATCTCTCTACAAACCTGTCACCCTGGTATCCCAGGTAAGAACCCACAGAGAACCGTTTTTCGAAAGCTGTAGGAATATCTCGAGGATTATTTCGATCAGCCTCAAACTTCATTTGCATTGATTCACGTGAAAGATAGGTGATGTGTCCGATCATACGGGCTATGGCTAAACCTCTATCAGGCCCCCGCTCGTGATCGTAATACTCCCCACCATGGAAATTTGGATCGGACAGGATGGCATTCCTCCCCACGATATCAAAAGCCAGGCTTTGGCTGGTAATCCGGGCAGAAGTAGCGATAGGGATATACCCATATGAAGAATTCTGTAGCCGGGCCGCCCAGCAGAGCACTTGCTGGCCCCCCATGGATCCCCCTACCACCGCCAGAAGTCTGGTAATCCCAAGGTGTCCAATCAACCACCGCTGTACCTCTACCATATCCCCGATAGTGACGGTTGGAAAGTCGCGTCCATAACGCCTTCCCGTTGAAGGATTGATACTATTGGGCCCGGTAGTTCCGCGGCAACCGCCGAGTAGGTTGGGACAGATCACAAAATATTCATCGGTATCGATCGGTT